>PJTZ01000068.1_pt1 | contig 116881 bp, 91 predicted proteins | sample 1512131 | NCBI WGS metagenome assembly PJTZ01 (sample SAMN08177679, study PRJNA422409) | Soil metagenome, whole genome shotgun sequencing project. | reverse complement strand
GGATGGTAATAATTTCGGCTATACCTTTCGCTGCTGTTGTCAAAATATCATCCGCCTTCGCGAAAGCCGCCTGCATGGTAAGGTTACCAAATATCTCCCGCAAACGATCATTCGAGATAACCAAGTAAGAGTCTACATATTTACGTAGCTCTTCCATACCCTCTTCCGCTTGCGCGCGACGTCGTTTACCTTCAAATGTAAAAGGAGTGGTTACAATAGCTACCGTTAGGATACCCAACTCTTTTGCAGCTTTCGCCAACACCGGACTTGCTCCGGTACCGGTACCACCGCCCATACCTGCCGTGATAAAAAGCATCTTCGTATTGGTACCCAACATACGTTTGATATCCTCAATACTTTCAATAGCTGAATTTTCACCTACATCAGGATCTGCACCTGCACCCATCCCCTCCGTTAAACTTGCTCCCAATTGTACTTTATTCGGAATAGGACTCAACTCCAACGCCTGCGCATCCGTATTGCAAACGATAAAATCTACGCCACTAATCCCTTGCTTGTACATGTGGTTTACGGCATTGCCTCCGCCACCGCCAACACCAATAACCTTGATTATTGATGATTGTTCCTTTAACATTTCAAATTGTATCGACATAAAAATACCCTATTTAACTCTTGCTAAACCACTTATAAAATCCCGATAGGTTCAACAATTCAAATGTAATAATACCAAAATCCTCACAACAGTTTTCCACATTTGTGAATTTGTGGAAAAAAGACCCGTTGTGGAAAACTTATTTCCTCCCTATAAATGTGTCGTCGTCAATTCCCGCATCATCCTTGATAAAATCGGACAAGAGCTTAGAGAACCAACTTTCCTTTTTATTCTTCTCTTCCGCAATTTCCTTCACCTTTCCGCTTTTTCTTGATACTTCCACCGCTTGCTCGGTTGCTTCCGCTTCTTCTACAGCTTGCACACCTTTAATCAGCAGTCCAATGGAAGTCGCATACATCGGACTTTTCAATTCTTCCAAAGCCTGTCTGTTCAACATTTCTGTTTTTGCTAGATATTCATTTGGATAACCGATTCTACAACCAATGCCGGTAATATATTCTACCAATTGAACTAGATGCTTCAATTGGGCGCCGCCACCTGTAATCACGATTCCTGCAATCAGTTTATCCTCATATCCGGAAGATTTAATCTCATAGTAAACGTGTTCGATGATTTCCTCCATCCGCGCCTGAATAATGTAGGCTAAATTCTTCACCGATATCTCTTTAGCCTCGCGTCCCCGAATACCCGGCACGCAAATCACCTCATTATCTTTGTTTTCATCCGCCAAAGCAGAACCGTAGCGAACTTTCAACTGTTCCGCTTGATTGCGTAATACGGAGCAACCTTGTTTGATATCCTCTGTTACGATATTCCCGCCCAACGGGATAACAGCCGTATGACGGATAATACCTTCATGAAAGATAGCCACATCCGTGGTGCCGCCACCAATATCAACCAACACCACACCAGCAGTCTTCTCCTCGTCATCCAACACAGCTTCAGATGATGCCAGAGGCTCCAAGACTAGGGAAGAGATTTCCAAGTCCGAATTATCTACACAACGTTTGATATTGTTGATATCGGTCACCCGTCCTGAAATAATATGAAAATTAGCTTCTACCCGACGTCCTGCCATACCAATAGGCTCTTTAATACCCGGTTCGTTATCGATGGTAAATTCCTGTGGCAAGACATGAATAATTTCCTCGCCCGGAGGGAGCACCAGCTTATACATATCGGAGATTAATTGCTCCACGTCAATACGGGTCACTTCATCGTAGTCGCGCTTGGTCAAGATCCCGCGGTGTTGAATACTTTTGATATGCTGACCTGCGATCCCAACGTTGACCACCTTGATATCCACATTCGATTGGGATTCCGCTATCGAGACCGCATCCCGGATACTGCTTACCGTCCTTTGGATGTTAGCGACTACGCCGCGATTCACACCGGAAGATTCAGCTTTCCCGACACCCAAGAGTTCAATTTTGTTGGCTCCGCTACGACGACCTACTGTAACACAAATCTTCGTTGTTCCGATATCCAATCCCACGATGATTGGACTATCTTTTTCGTTTTCTGCTAATCTTGGTTTCATAATATGCTGTGTATTTGTTGCTGTATATTTCAATATTATTTATTTCATTTTTAGTTTCATCTGTAAACTGTCTAGCATCCATCCATCCCGTCGCTCACAGATAATCTGTCCATCATATTTCACATTTACTTTTTCATATGCATCTGTACCAACTTTTGGTAGAATGTTTTTATAGAAAATCTCCAACCTACCTAACTTTTCACCTAATTTATCTGCATTACCGATAATCAGCGGTTGCGTTCCTACACGCGGAATAATCTCAATATCTTGTTGGTTATCCACATAAAGCTGAACGATCTGGTTGCTCCACAATGGATCATCTTTTACATACTCCACGATCGCAACTAAGTCCTTTACCAATCGGGTTTGAATAGTATCCAACGGCTTTTCATATCCTTCCTGTATATTTCCGTTCGCTACTAAAACATGCGGAACATATTTTAACGTTACAGGCACTTTTGCTCCTTTTGTGTCGATATAGTATTCTTTACCCGCTTTGTTCACAATACGCAAAATAACTTCCCGTTGTTGTACGACGATCTGCAATATCCCGTCCATATCAGTATAAATCTCCGCACTGGATACGTAGGGAAGCTCCATCAATGCATTTTCAATATTATCGATTGGAATTGTGTTCAAAGGTTTTCCGACTACCGCTCCAAATTTCGTCTTCACTAAATCGGAAATATCATGCTGGTCGATAAAGGTTTCTTTTCCTTCCACCACCACTTTCATGGAAGCACAAACTTGTGCCGTATCCTTCTTCTTGACCAAGCCCATCAACATACCTATCCCTGCTAAGGCGATAAGCCCCAGACAAGCATAACCAAGTTGCCTCCACGGTATGTTACGAACTGCCTTAAGCATTTTCCAATATCTCTTTTAAAGGTTTCACCAATCTATCAATATCACCCGCTCCCACAGTTACGATCAACTCCGGCCGATTCTGTTTTACTATTTCCAAAACACGCTCCGGCGATACGAGCTGTTTACATTCCATATCTATCTTATCCAACAACCATGTGGAGCTTATCCCTTCAATGGGCAATTCTCTTGCCGGATAAATATCCATCAATAGTAATTCATCTGCCAATCCCAACACCTCTGCAAAACCATCCGCAAAGTCGCGCGTGCGGCTATATAAATGGGGTTGAAAAACGACGGTCAATTTCTTTGCTGGATAAAGTTTCTTCATCGATGTCAGAAACGCACGCAGCTCTTCCGGATGATGGGCGTAATCGTCGATATAGACATGTGTAGGTGTTTTAACGATATACTCAAACCGTCTCTTTGCCCCGCCGAAAGAAGCTAATGCGGCTTTAATTTTATCTGCGTTTATCCCAAGTTGTAATGCTACAGTGGTAGCAGCTACAGCGTTTTCTACATTGTGTAAACCTGGAATCCCTAACGGTATGTTTGGAATTTCCGTTTGTTTGGAAACATAGTCAAAATAAAACACATCGTTTTCCACGTGGATATGTTGTGCATACGCATCGCATACCTCCTCTTTCGCATAGGCTATATCGCCACTAAAAGGCAATCCCTTCTTGACTATGGACACACCATTTTGAACCACGCGTTGCAAAAACAGCTCAAAAGATTCAATAAGATGCTGTTCATCACCATAGATATCCAAATGATCGGGATCGGCTGAAGTCACGACTGCGATATTGGGGTGTAACGTGAGAAACGAACGATCATATTCGTCGGCTTCGACCACGACTACATTATTTTCACCATACAACACATTGCTGTTGTAATTCGAGCTTATTCCTCCTAAAAAAGCGGAGCAATCATATCCCGAATCTTTCAAGATATGTGCGATCATCGTTGATGTCGTTGTCTTACCATGTGTCCCACCCACCGCAATCGTAAATCGGCTCGCGCTGATCATGCCCAATACCTCGGAACGTTTGTAAGGTGTAAAACCTTGCTCTAAAAAGTAGGCTTTCAATTTAAGATCTTTTGGGACCGCGGGTGTAAAAATCAATAATGTTTGCGCAGACGGTCGCTTGTAGGTTTCCGGCAATAATGAAACATCATCTTGATAGATTACTGGAATACCTTCTTGTACCAAAGCCCGTGTCAACTCTGTTTCCGTTTTATCATATCCTTGCACGTCGCATCCGAGGTGCATGAAGTAGCGAGCCAATCCGCTCATACCAATTCCCCCGATTCCGAGTAGATAAACACGTTTTATATGGTCAAGGTTCATCATCTATTTAATAAGTTTCAATACTTCTCTTGCTATCGCTTCATCCGCGTCCGGCATGGCCATCTTTTTTATCTCCGTACTCAACGACGCACATTTAGCTTCATCAGCAAGTAACTCCAACGCTACATACATCATCGTGCCACGGGCATCTGCTTCCGAAATCATCACGGCTGCATTTTTTGCTACCAAAGCCTGCGCATTTTTTGTTTGATGATCTTCTGCGACATTGGGCGAGGGGATCAATATCACCGGCTTGCCCACGACACAAAGTTCTGATATCGTTCCAGCGCCCGCTCTCGAAATAATCAAATCTGCCGCCGCATAGGCTAAATCCATGCGTTCTAGAAACGGAAAAACCTTTACATTACCGGGAATCAACTGATCAAGCTTTAACATACGTTCCATATCCTCGTAATAGGTCTTTCCCGTTTGCCAGATAAATTGCACGTCATCCCTTTCACCCAGTTCATGTATCACATCCAACACATAGCCATTCATCTGCTTTGCTCCCAAACTACCGCCTACAATTAATATGGTCTTTTTATGTGGTTGCAGACCAAAAATTTGCAGGGCAAATTCACGCTTTCCTTCAATAGCTACCGAATCACGACGTATCGGATTGCCGGTCAAAATTATTTTCTCCGCCGGAAAGAATTTATCCATACCTTCGTATGCAACACATATCTTTTTCGCTTTCTTTCCTAAACTTTTATTGGTTACACCCGCATACGAATTTTGTTCTTGGATCAAGGTTGGTAAACCCCTATCATTGGCCGCCATTAACAACGGCCCGGAAGCAAACCCACCAACACCAACAGCCACATCAGCCCCAAATTCCCTTATAATTTTCCGAGCTTTGATCAAACTGCCTATTAGCTTGAACGGTAATGCTAAATTTTTCCATAAGGAATTTCTATCAATACCTTGTATATCCAGCCCGATAATCTCGTAACCGGCTTCGGGTACACGTTCCATCTCCATTCGTCCGTTTGCGCCGACAAATAAGATTTCGATTTCCGGTTCTATACGACGTAATGCATTCGCTATCGCAATAGCCGGAAAAACATGTCCTCCCGTCCCTCCTCCGCTTATGATTACTTTATGTCTCATATTTTACTTTTTCGTAATTCGTGTTCCGTGATTCGTAACTAGTTACAAATTACGAGAAACGAGTAACTATTTTATATCGTTCCGACAACCACCTTTTGCGGTTTTGGAATCTCATTCAATTCTTCTTTTCCTTTCAGCTCTTCTACACTCCGGCTAACACTTAAAATAATACCCAATGCCACACTGGTGAACAAAATGGATGTCCCTCCCATACTGACTAAAGGTAATGGCACACCGGTGACTGGCCCCAATCCAACGGCGACCGCCATATTCGCCAATGCCTGTATGGTCAAGCTAAACCCTAAACCTGCTGCTAGAAAAGCACCGAATGCCCGCGGACTTAAGGTCACAATACGTATACATCGATACATCAATGCGACATACAGGAAGAGTAGAATAGCTCCACCAATAGTGCCGTATTCTTCCACAATAACCGCAAAAATAAAATCGGAATATGGGTGTGGTAACAGGTTTCTACCTACACTGTTGCCTGCCCCCTTGCCAAACAGTTCTCCTGAAGCGATGGACATCTTCGCAAGATTTGCCTGATAGTTTTTATCTTCTTGAAAAGGAACGTTATTCTGTACGGTTTGTTCTGTTTTAAAGAAACTTTCAAAACGGCTGATATAGGTAGCACGACGCGGACCGATCAATATCACCAACAACAGCAGGAACGCACCACCGATGCAAACAATGCCGATTTGTTTGAAGCTCACTCGGCCAATTAAAAGCAGCAACACACTCGTACCAAATAACATTAAAGCGGTTGACAAGTTCGCCCACGCGATGAGGACAAAGACCAAACATACTGTTCCCATTATCGGAATAAAGGATTTTTTAAGATCTTTTATCTCATGCGCTTTACGCGACAGCATACGAGCCAGAAATGTAATCAGTGCTAATTTTGCCAAATCCGATGTTTGAAACGTTTGATTGATGACGGGGATTGTCACCCACCGACTAGCCTCATTTACCTTATTACCCCCAATCAGCGTAAAGAGTAACAGCGGTATGGTAATAATCATTAACAACTTAGAAATGCCCGCATAATAACGGTAATCTAATTTGTGTGATAAATACATCAGCACCAAACCCACAGCAATAATAGAGAAGTGCTTGAACAGGTACAGTTCCGTACCTTTACCTTCTTTATAGGCGAGTGTACCTACCGAACTGTATACAGCCAGCAGAGACCAACCAGACAGGATAATCACAATAATCCATATCCACTTATCACCTTTTAATTTACTGAAAATCAGATCCATTTTTATTCCTTTTTAGTTTTCAGTCGTCAGCGGTCAGTATTTACTGTTCACTGATTACTCTTGACTTTTTACAAAGACATCACTGCTTCCTTAAATTTCTCGCCACGCTCCTCATAATTTTTAAACCAATCAAAGCTTGCGCATGCCGGAGACAACAGCACGGTGTCTCCCTTTTTTGCTATATAGGAAGCTATCTCGACCGCGTCCTGCATCGATGAACTATTTACAATCACATCCGTATCTTCTTCAAAAGATTCGTGAATACGAACATTGTCCTTACCGATACATACGATCGCTTTTACTTTTGATTTCACCAGATCACGCAACATTTCATAATCATTGCCCTTATCTACTCCACCCATTATCAGAATAATGTCGGGTGAAAAACTCTCCAAAGCATACCAAACAGAATTGACATTCGTTGCTTTCGAATCGTTGATATAATTTACCCCTCCAATACAAGCAACATGTTCCAAACGATGCTCGATATTCACATACGACTCCATGCTCTCTTTCATCGTTTGGTTGCGCAGTTCCTGAACCTTCGCAATCAAGCCGGAGGCCATGTTGTTGTACGCGTTGTGTTTCCCCTGTAATGATAACTCTTCAATATTCATCGCAAAAATGTCTTTGTTAGGTACTCTTATTATTATATTCTTTTCTTCGTCTATATACGCTCCCTGCTCCACCACTTCTTTTTGTGTAAAAGGCAAATACTGTGCTTCTGTCTTAAATACATCTAATCCTTTTACCGTCTCCTCGTCGTCCAAGCAGTAGATGAAATAATCGTCTTTTGTCTGATTCCGGATCATACGAAATTTGGACGCCCTATAGTTTTCCATCTGATGGTCATACCGATCCAAATGATCGGGCGTGATGTTCAAAATGACGGCTATGTCCGCACGGAAATGATACATATCATCCAACATAAAGCTGGATATCTCCAACACATACACATCATAATTTTCACGCGCTACCTGTAGCGCGAAGCTTTTGCCAATGTTTCCTGCCAAGCCTACATTTACACCGCCGCGCTGCAGTATATAGTAAGTCAACATCGTTGTGGTTGATTTACCATTAGAACCCGTAATGCAATAGAGCTTCGCGTCTGTATATTGCGCAGCAAATTCTATCTCCGAAATCACCGGAATATTTGCAGCCTTCAATGCCTTTATCAAAGGTGCATGTTCAGGAATACCAGGACTCTTGACAACCAGTGCGGCTTGCATGATCTTGTCTTCGCTATGCAATTGTTCCTCAAATGCAATTCCCTCTTGCTGTAATGTTGCCTTATATCTATCACTTATGGCACCCTTGTCTGAAACGAATACATCAAAGCCCTTGTCCTTGCCCAAAATAGCTGCACCAACACCACTCTCCCCAGCGCCTAGTACCGCCAGAAAGCCAGATTGTGGGTAATATGTATGTGCTATATTGGACATCTTACCTAACTTTTAATGTGACAATAGTCAGAATCGCAAGGATAATCGATACGATAAAAAACCGCATCACAATCTTCGATTCGTGATAACCTTTTTTCTGATAATGATGATGCAAAGGAGACATCAGAAATATCCGACGGCCCTCACCAAATTTTTTCTTCGTGTATTTGAAATAGGATACCTGCATAATCACCGACAGGTTTTCTAGCAAAAAAATACCACACAACATCGGAATCAACAGTTCTTTTCGGATAAGGATAGCGAATGCCGCGATAATACCGCCAATAGTTAAGCTTCCTGTGTCTCCCATAAACACCTGTGCAGGATATGCGTTGTACCATAAGAAACCTGTACAGGCACCTACAAACGCTCCCGCAAAAATCACCAGCTCTCCGGAATTGGGGATATACATAATATTCAGATAGTCCGAGAAGATCACATTACCCGACACGTATGCAAGAATCGCTAACGTAATTCCGATAATTGCCGAAGTTCCTGTTGCCAGCCCATCGATCCCGTCGGTAATATTAGCACCGTTAGACACCGCCGTAACGATAAACACAATCACCACTAAAAACACTATAAACGTAACCAGATTGCCGTTTAACCCAAACATACTTAGCACTTCGGCGTAATCGAACTCATTATTTTTATAGAATGGAATATTCGTCTTTGTCGATTTTACATTCTCCGCGTAATAACGTTCCCCTGTTTGGGTATCCATCATAATCTCCACTGCTTTTGTCGAGGTCGGGTTCTGCACCTTTTCCCGCACGACAATATCGGGATGGAAGTACATCGTGATGGCAATTAGTGTACCTAGCCCCACTTGGCCAATAATTTTAAAACGACCCGCAAGCCCTTCTTTATTTTTACGGAATACTTTGATGTAATCGTCCAAGAAACCGATCGTACCCATCCAAATGGTGGTGATGATCATGATGATGACATAAATATTATCCAGTTTAGCAAATAAAAGTGTAGGAACTAGGATTCCACCGATGATAATCAATCCGCCCATTGTCGGCGTGCCTACTTTTTGCTTTTCACCCTCTAATCCCAAGTCACGGATCGTTTCCCCCACTTGCTTATTGCGTAAAGCACGTATCAGCCGGCTTCCGTATACTGTCGTAATAATTAACGATACAATAACGGCCATTGCTGTCCTAAACGAGATGTATTGAAACAATCCCGCTCCTGGAAAATGCATGTGTTCTTGTAGCCAACTGAATAGATAATATAACATCCGTATCTCTTATTGTTCGTTAAACGTTTCTATTAAAATTTCTTTATCGTCAAAATGGTGACGCACTCCATTAACCTCTTGATATTTTTCGTGTCCTTTCCCCGCGACCAATACAATGTCGCCTGGCTGTGCTAAGTGACAAGCCGCACGGATAGCCTCTTTGCGCTCGGCAATGGTAAAAACATGCTTACGATCCTTCGAATCGACACCCGCTTCCATATCCCGGATAATCGCCATCGGATCTTCTGTTCTCGGATTATCCGATGTAATGATGACCTTATCGCTCAAACGCACCGCAACTTCCGCCATTTCTGGACGTTTGGTTTTATCGCGATCGCCACCACAACCCAATACCGTAATAATCTGTTGGCCACTTTTCCGCAGTTCCCGGATAGTCGACAGAACGTTCTCCACCGCATCGGGTGTATGTGCATAGTCGACGATACCGACCAAACCGTTTGCTGAACGTACCACATCAAATCTGCCCTCTGCCCCTGCGATATCACTCATAGCCGTCAATACTTTCATCGTCTCCTGTTCCAAGAGAATTGCCGCTCCATACACCGCTAGCAGATTATAAGCATTAAATCCACCGACCAACTTTACCCATACTTCATGCCCATCAACTTGTAGCAACATACCGTCTAGGTGACTTTCGATAATCTTAGCTTTGAAGTCAGCCATATTTTTCAAACCGTATGTTTTTTTATGGGCAAATGTATTTTGTAACATCACCGATCCATTACGGTCATCTATATTGGTCAACGCAAAAGCAAACCTATCTAAGTCATCAAAAAACTTTTTCTTGGCTTTGATGTAATGGTCAAATGTGCCATGAAAATCCAAATGATCGTGTGTTATATTCGAGAATATGCCGCCCGCAAAACGCAATCCTGCTATCCGTTGCTGTACGACCGCATGTGAGCTCACTTCCATAAAGCAATAATCACATCCTTCGTCTACCATTTCTCGAAGCAACATATTTAGCGCTATCGGATCTGGAGTCGTATGGGTTGCAGGAATAACTCGATCGCCAATTTTATTCTCCACGGTAGATAGCAATCCGACATGATATCCTAAGCTTTTAAACAAGTTGAAAAGAAGCGTAGCAATAGTTGTTTTACCGTTTGTCCCCGTAATGCCTACAAGTTTTAAACCTTTAGACGGATCACCATAAAAATTGGATGCTAACAACCCCAGCACATACGATGTATCCGCTACAACCACGTAAGTCACCTCAGCCTGCAGTTGTTCTGGCAAAGTATCCAACACCAATACCGTTGCCCCGTTTTCAATCGCCTTATCGAGGTATAAATGCCCATCGGTTTGCACCCCGCGCACGGCGACAAAAAGACTATTCGCAGAAACTTTCCGCGAATCGAAGCATACGGACGACACCTCGACTTCGAGGATACCCTCAAGCTGTTGTACCGGAATCGCATGTAGTAATTCTCTTAGCTTCATATCTTTTAATTCAGCGCCAATGCTATAGGCGTACCTACCTTTAATTTTGTTCCCGCAACAAGGGATTGATTAATGACCTTACCCCAACCGGAAACTTTTGTTTTAAACCCAGCGTTCTCCATGGTGAATATGGCATCTGACAACCCCATACCCAATACATTTGGCACAACCCCTTCCTTCACCTTAGTCTCCACAAACGGAGCGGCCTTGGCAGATGAATCTGCCGCCTGCGCTATCGTATTCCAATTAGACGGGTTAAACCCTAACGCTTGGTAAACGGTGTTTGATGCTTCTTTCGAACCTCTTAATGTCAGCGGTAATTTTGCCCCTGCGGTATTTACTTTTCTGTTTGCCAACGTCCCATGCAAGGTTAAATCATTTGCGTAGATCATATCGGCCAGCTCTTTAAAGACCGGGCCGGCGATGGCTCCACCATAATATCCTTTTCTTGGATTGCGAATAACTACAATCATCGAATATTTCGGATTCTCTGCCGGGAAATAACCCGCAAAGGATGATTGGTAACGACGTTGCCCATATCCTCGAGCACCATCGTTCATCTGTGCAGTTCCCGTTTTACCTGCCGACGTATACAAGGGCGAGCTCAAACGTTTACCCGTTCCTTCTGTCATGACTCCTTCCAACATCGCTTGCATTTTGCAAACAGCTTCTTTCGACGCAATTTGCTTGTTAAGCACCTTCGCATCAAAACGTTCCACTGTATTACCCAGATGCCGAATCTCCTTCACAAACAAAGGCGCTAACAATTTTCCATCGTTGGCAACCGCATTGTAAAGTGCTAACGTCTGCAAGGGTGTCAATCGTAACTCGTAACCATAAGCCATCTGTACCAACGACAACTTGCTCCACGTTTTGCTATCCGGTGTCTTCACCCATGGAATAGCCTCACCCGGAATCTGCAACCCCAAAGGTTTACCCAATCCAAAATGATGCAACTTCGATGTATATTTCGCCGGTTTGTTCCCGTAATAAGTGTTGATCAGTTTGGCCACACCTACGTTTGAAGACTCTTCAAAAGCTTCTTTCACAGTCAAAACTGATTTTTTGGGGGCGTGCGAATCACGTATCGTATGTGCCGGTACTTTATATGTACCATTTCCTATATCCACCGTGCTCGCCGTATCCACAAACCCATCGTCTAACAGTGCCAGATAGCTTGCCAACTTGAATGTCGATCCCGGATCCGCGCCAAGAGCGATGGCATAATTATATTTCTCCCGGAAAACACCCTCTTTATCCCGCGTAAAATTCGCGATGGCCCTCACCTCTCCCGTTTTCACCTCCATGACCACAACACAACCGTTATCTGCATCGCTCGCTATCAATTGCTTCTCCAGTGCGCGTTGCGCCATATCCTGCATATTCACATCCAATGTCGAAATGATGTCTGAACCATCCACAGGTGCCACTTCCACCTCCCGGTTAACAGGCACCCAGACACCTCCTGCGATACGCTGCATCAGTTGCGAGCCACTCGTTCCATCAATATATTTTCCATAAGCCCCCTCCAAGCCCACCAACACCGTATCCCCTTTGATATTTTTATATCCTATCGTTCTCGCTGCCAAATTGGTAAAGGGCAAAATCCGCTTGTTTTCACGTACGGTAACCAAGCTTGTAGGGTATCTCTTCTTGCCCTCTCTAAATGTATGGAGCAACGGAAAAGTCTTGATGACCTTCAACTCTTGATGCGAAACCCCTCGTTTAATCAGGACATACCGTTGCTTTTTGGCACGCGCATTTTTCAACAAGGTCAAATACTGTCGAGAAGATTTATCGTTGAAATGTGTCGATAATCGTGTAGCCAGCGAATCCACTTTAGAATGAAACACATCATCAGCCTCCGGTGGTATAGACATCGCGTCAAAACGAAGTTCATATTCCGGAACAGAAGTAGCCAACAAGCTACCATCATTGGAGTAAATATTACCCCGAGCAGCTTCAATCCCACGCTCCCGGATAGTCAAACTATCCACCATTGCACGCCACTCCCCACCATCTACATATTGCAGATGTAAAAGCTTACCGAACACCGTTAGCGCAAAAAGCACCATGAGGCCGAATGCCACGTATACGCGAATAAGTATAGTTTTCCTAATATTCATACGACTCCGTGTTTCTGTTTACTTCTTTTCTTCTCTTACTACTTCCAACTTAATGGGTGGCTCCATGCGTTCTTTCAATCCCAGGGTATCTGCCCGCTTCGCAATCTCCGTCTGCGTGGTCAACTTCATCAATTCAGCAGACAACGACTTGTAATCCCAACTCAACTCTTTCACTCCCCTCCCTAAATGATCGATATCCCGCACCGTTCTTTCTGCCAAATGCCGATTGGAGATATACAATAAACCAAGCAACGCCACAAATGCCGCAAAAGGCAAATTTCTCGCCACCAGATAGCTGGATAAACGCTTTGTTGAAAAAATAGAACGGAGAAAATGCTGGGTTTCCTCGACTTTTTCTTCAACAGACTCGTTCATTTTTTCTTGAACCTCTTCACTTAACTCTTTGTTTCTGACTGTGTTTTTTCTAGACATATCTCTCCAAAAATTAAGCGTCACGTTCGGCTATACGCAGCTTCGCGCTACGTGCTCTATTGTTTACTGCCAATTCATCAGCATTTGCTGTCACCGCTTTACGACTAATGACTTTGAACGGCTTTATTTCATTTCCAAAGAAATCCTTTTCCACTTCCCCTCTAAATTTCCCTTTTTGCATAAAATTCTTGACCAACCGATCTTCCAGCGAATGATAAGACATGACCACCAAGCGACCTCCCGGTTTCAATACCAAAACAGTCTGCTCCAAAAACTCCTGCAACGCCTCCAGCTCCTTATTCACTTCGATACGCAAAGCTTGAAACACCTGCGCATGATATTTATGCTCTTTCCCTTTCGGCACCAGACGCTTAATCACCTCTTTCAATCCTCCCACCGTTTCAATAGGCTGGTTCAGACGCGCTGTCACGATCATTTTTGCCAGTGAACGCGCATTTTGTATTTCACCATACATACCAAAAATGCGATGCAATTCTGACTCCGCGTAGGTATTCAATACTTTCTTTGCATCTAAATCCGCCACCTGGTCCATCCGCATATCCAAATCCGCATCGTAACGGATGGAAAAACCACGCTCGGGGGAATCAAACTGGTGAGAAGAAACCCCTAAATCCGCTAACACTCCATCGACTTGCCGAATCCCCAACAACCTCAGGTTGTTTTTCAAAAACCTAAAATTGTGCTGAACCAACGTAAATCGCGGATCATCCACCGCATTCTTTACCGCGTCCGGATCTTGATCAAACGCTATCAACCTTCCATTATCACCTAATCTTTTTAAGACCTCGCGCGAGTGACCACCCCCACCAAACGTTACATCAACATAGACACCATCTGGCTTGATAGCCAACCCCTCCATACACTCCTCCAACATCACCGGAATATGGTAAACAGTAGGATTACTCGCCATCCTGACCTCCTTCCAAATCAAACCCACCCATCACTTGCGCAGCCAAGTCTGAAAAATCATCTTCCGATATCGCATCCAACTGCTCTTCGTATTTCGCTTTCGACCAAACTTCTATTTTCTCTAAATTACAAGCCAAGACTAACTCATTCCCCACTTCCGCATATTCCAATAGCGCCTTTGGCATTAACACCCTACCCGCCGAATCGAGCATCAACTCTGTTGCTCCGCTCATAAATTTCCTTACGAAATCCCGATTCTTAGGTTGAAATTGATTAAGCCGAGACAACTGTCTCAAAATCTTATTCCATTCCGCACGTGTATAAATGACCAAATTTTTCTCGAAGCCACGATTCACAACAAGCCCATCCCGCTCCACATCAGGCAGTTGCCTTTTGAGCGCGGCAGGAACCACCATTCTACCTTTGGCGTCCAGCTTGCATTCGTATTCTCCGATCAAATAGTTCACAGTCTATTCAGCTAATCAAAATTTTCAATGTAAAAGTATACACTTTCTCCCACTTTCCCCCACAATATAACACAAAAAAGTTTTCCACATAGCGAAAAAGCCACAAAAGTCTCTCCTATCACTTTTATACCCGTAACAACTAAAATGACGTAAAGCCCCGGTCCTATTGGGAATAGTAATATTTTAACAAAGAGAACCGCCTTACTCTTCGCTTCTTATCTTTCCGCAAATAAAAGTGGGATAAAGTGGGAGCATGAAAAAAAGAAGAAACAAATCTTTATTGTCCGTAAAATCCAATATTTTTGCGCAAACATCCATTCGCAACTCGTTATACGTTATTCGGGCGTATTTTATAAACACGAATCACACGTTATGAGTTACGGACAAAACAACGAATAGCAATGTATAGAAGTCATAATTGCGGTGAACTGAGATTAACCGATACAGATAAAGAAGTCACACTAGCGGGCTGGGTTCAAAAGTCGCGCGACAAAGGGTTTATGATTTGGGTAGATTTACGTGACCGTTATGGTATCACGCAGTTGATCTTCGACGAAGCACGAACCGATGAAACCATTATGCAACAGGCAAGATCACTGGGACGCGAATTTGTTATACAGATAAAAGGTACCGTTATCGAGCGGGAATCTAAAAACACCAATATCCCTACCGGGGAGATTGAGGTGCTCGTAAACGAGTTGACCATACTGAACGAAGCTCAGCTCCCTCCTTTCACAATAGAGGACGAAACCGACGGCGGCGAGGATCTGCGCATGAAATACCGCTATCTGGATATTCGTCGTAATCCAGTAAAAAACAGTCTACTTTTCCGGCATAAGGTGACACAGGAAGTTCGCAATTATCTATCTAATCTGGACTTTTGCGAAGTAGAGACCCCTTATTTAATCAAATCCACACCGGAAGGTGCACGCGATTTCGTCGTGCCATCTCGTATGAATCCCGGACAGTTCTACGCGTTACCACAATCGCCCCAAACCTTTAAACAGCTATTGATGGTAGGCGGCTTAGATAAATATTTCCAGATCGTGAAATGTTTCCGCGATGAGGACCTGCGCGCAGACCGCCAGCCGGAATTCACGCAGATTGACTGCGAAATGTCCTTCATTGAACAGGAAGATATCTTAAACGTTTTCGAGGGATTGACACGTCATTTGTTGAAAACGACACACGATATTGATATCGCGCAATTCCCCCGTATGACATACGATGAGGCTATGCGAAGATACGGAAATGACAAACCCGATATCCGCTTCGGTATGGAGTTTGGCGAGCTGAACGCCGTTGCCCAACACAAGGAGTTTGCTGTATTTAACAACGCAGAATTAGTTGTTGGTATTGCCGTACCGGATGCCGCTTCCTACACGAGAAAGCAAATCGATGCGTTAATTGATTGGGTAAAACGTCCTCAAGTAGGCGCATTAGGCATGGTGTACTGCAAGTGTGAGCTGGATGGAACATTCAAATCATCTGTCGATAAGTTCTATGATCAAGCCGATCTTGCCAAATGGGCGGAAGCCATCGGTGCAAAAGCAGGAGATCTTATCTTGGTTCTGTCCGGGCCAGCGAACAAGACACGCACGCAACTAAGCGCCCTACGTATGGAACTAGCCAACCGTTTGGGATTACGCAAACCAGACGAGTTTGCACCGCTATGGGTAACGGATTTTCCTTTACTGGAATGGGATGAGGAAACAGGGCGTTATCATGCTATGCACCATCCGTTCACTTCTCCGAAAAAAGAGGACATGCATCTCTTGGATACTGATCCCGGAAAAGTTCGCGCCAACGCATACGACTTGGTGCTGAACGGCAATGAAATTGGTGGCGGTTCGATTCGTATCCATGATAAGGAAACGCAAGCGTTGATGTTTAAACATCTTGGATTTACATCGGAGCAAGCGCAAGAGCAATTTGGATTTTTAATGAACGCATTCCAATACGGAGCACCTCCACACGGAGGGTTAGCATTCGGTCTCGATCGCTTGGTGGCTATTTTAGGTGGGCAGGAGACTATCCGTGATTTTATTGCTTTCCCGAAAAATAATGCAGGGCGTGACGTCATGATTGATGCTCCGGCAGCTATTGAAAACGCACAGCTGAACGAGTTGAGTTTAGCGCTGAATATAAAAGGATAATATAGCATGAAAACTCCCGTTGTATTAAAAACGGGAGTTTTTATTGATGCACTACAAACCTACTGACGATTCGACTCCAAAGGGGGATGAATCCGACATGAGTCCGTGTTGAGTCCGAGTCGAGTCCATATTTAAGATGCTCCCAAGGACCACCGATTTCCAAGACACCTCCCACTCACCTATTAGCATTATCGAATCTTAGTCGAATCTATGGTATAGCTAAGGTAGCTTGCGTATCTTTCGAAAAAAGATTAGTTTTACCTCATGGGAGAGCAGGTTGCAGACAAGTTTTTAAAAGATAGTGCGGTCAAATCCTTTGACCAACGGCATCGTGAAATCATCAACGCAAATATAGATAAGTATAATCTGGCGTTCGAGCGCAGTAAAAGTAAATTTTTCGATTTGGAAAATTCGAAAAAGAAAGCCAACCTCATCAAATGGAAGACTATCGAAAATCTGGAACGTTATCTTCTGGACTTTGAAAGCAATTTCACCAAAAGAGGTGGACAGGTTATTTGGGCGAACGATGCAGAAGAAGCTCGTCAGGAGATTTCCAAAATTATGGAACGTCATCAGGCGCAATCAGTCGTGAAATCGAAGTCGATGGCAACGGAGGAAATCGAGCTTAACCATTTTTTAGCGAAGCAAAACATCGAAATATTCGAGAATGATTTTGACATGCCATTAGATCCATCAGCAGAACAACTGGCTATGAAAACCGGTGAATTGTTTCGAAAAAAGTACACGACGGTGGATATCGGCATCTCAGGAGCAAATTTTATTATCGCGGATACGGGCAGTATTGCTATTACGGAGAATGATGGGAATGCAAGACTTACCACCTCCTTTCCAAAGGTGCATATTGCATTAGCAGGAATAGAGAAAATTATCCCGAGTCTCAACGATCTGGATTTATTCTGGCCTTTACTCGCTTCTCATGGAACGGGGCAAAATCTCACCGCATACAATACTATTTTAAGCGGACCCCGACAAGAGCATGACACGGATGGTCCAGAAGAAATGTACGTTATCTTGTTGGACAACGGCCGGACCAATGTATTGGAAAAAAATGATCAACGCCAAGCTCTTTATTGCATTTGCTGTGAAACCAGCTTAAATGTATGTCCCACTTACCAAAATATTGCCGGACAAACGTATGACACAACCTATCAGACCCTCATCAATTCACTTGTACCTCCGAACTTAAACAACGTATCGGAGTTAAAACATCCAGCTTACGCTTCACCGCTTTGTGGAAAAGGCTTTGAAGCATGTGCTGTTGGCATCGACTTCCTCCGGCTGGCGTTACTTAACCGTCGGGATTCGGTACAGCAAGGTTTAATTCCAAAAGCAGAAAAACGTGCGTGGAAAGTATTTACTTATGCCGTCCAACGTCGTGGGTTGATCGACTTTTTCAGCGGAAAGGCGAAAAATTTCATTCTACAAAATTTCTTCAAGAAAACTTGGGGCAAGCATAGCAAATTACCAAAACTCGCCGATAAATCGTTCGCTAAGCAGTGGAAAGAGCAGAATCGTGAGTAGTGGAGTAGATTCTCTAGAGGTTACTAATAAGGATCTACATCAATAGAAATACGCACACCTTTGTATTGTTTTTCCATACTAAATTGCGTTATCGCTTGGTTGATTAATTCTTTCACGCGCGTGATGCTGACGTTGTTACGTTCTATTTTTAAGGTGACCGTTTGAATGAAATGATTTCGTATACGAGAAATCAGTGGTGGTTCGGGCCCTAACACCCTACTACCCAACTGTGCACGTAGCAAAATTGCCAAACGAGTGGCTGCATCACTAGCCGTTTGCATCTCCGTATGGCGAACATCCAGTTTAATGATGCGATAAAAAGGAGGATATTGATAGTTCTTACGTTCTTTTATTTCTGTCATAAACATACCATCATAATCGTGCTGAATAACTTGTTCCAACACGCGATGATTGGGCGTATGTGTTTGAATGATTACTTTTCCTTTGTGTTCCCGACGCCCAGCACGCCCGGCAACCTGCGAAAATAGTGAAAACGCCCGTTCATAAGCACGAAAGTCCGGAAAATTAATCATCGCATCGGCATTGATGATCCCAATTAGACTAACACGTCCGAAATCCAATCCTTTTGCCACCATTTGCGTACCCACAAGAATATCGAACTCGTGTTCATCAAACGCCGTGATAATATTCTCAAATCCATATTTCCCTTTGGTAGAGTCTAAATCGAAACGTCCTATTCGGGCTTTTGGCAGCAGTAATTCCAGTTCTTCCTCTACCCTTTCGGTTCCAAAACCTTTGCTTTCGATATGTGGCATTCCACAAGCCGGACAAACCTGTATCGGTGGTTCAGTATGCCCGCAATAATGGCAATGCAAATGATTGGTCGATTTATGATACGTTAGACTTACATCGCAGTTCACACATTTGGCTACCCAACCGCAAGTATTACACTGTACAAATGGCGTATGCCCGCGCCTGTTCTGAAACAAAATCACCTGTTCCTTTCGCTCCAAAGCATCTGTTATCCCTTGCAACAGGACACCACTGAAATAAGAAAACATTTGGTCTTTACGCCCTTCTTCTGCCACGTTAACAATCTGTATATCGGGCAACTGAGATTCTCCAAAGCGCTCCTTCAACTCTACTAAACCATATTTACCTGCTTTAGCATTATAATAGCTTTCTACCGATGGCGTGGCTGATCCCAACAGTACTTTTGCTTGTTGTAAATGAGCCAAATAAATGGCCGTATCACGAGCGTGATACCGTGGAGCCGGTTCATATTGCTTATACGAATTCTCGTGCTCTTCATCGACGACGACCAACCCTAATTTTTGGAAAGGTAAGAATACAGAAGAGCGGGCACCTACAACCACTTTATACTCGCCTTTCAATACTTTATGCCATACCTCTGCTCGCTCATTATCGTTAAATTTCGAGTGATAAACCCCAAGTTTATCCCCAAAATGCAGTTTCAACCGATCTGTAATCTGCGTGGTCAAAGCTATCTCCGGCAAAAGGTATAAAGCATTTTTACCGTCCTTTATGGCTTGTTCAATTAGTCGTATATAGATCTGCGTTTTACCCGAAGCCGTTACACCATGCAAAAGCACAACGTCTTTTTTTTCAAAAAAACCTTTTACGTGATCAAAAGCTCGTTGTTGTACAGCATTGAAGCTGAAATCTGCCGTTATTTCTACTTCTTCACCTCCTAAACGCGAGACGATCTTCTCCTCCACAACAAACACACCCTTTTCAATCAATGATGCCACGATCCCCGAACTCACACCCGTAACCTCCATAATATCCTGTCGTGTAATATCGGTTTTGGTTTTTCGAAGCTGAATAAGGCCTAAAACTGCATCCTGCTGTTTTGGCGCGCGGTTTAACGAATCGAGCAACCCCCGTATACCTTCGGCATCATCAAACTCTGGAGCAAACTTTAAACATGCTTTACGCTTTGGCACATACCTGTTCTTAATCTCTTCCGATATTAAAATATATCCTTGATCAAAAAGTTTCTTCAAAAGTGGAAAAACAGTACTCTGCCCCAATAGCTTAACGATATCGTTTATAGTCAATTCTCCGGCTACGTCCAACGCCTCCATAATCATATATCCCTTGTCGGATAAAAGCGAACGATCCAAGTCTACATTTTCTGAGGCTACAATTTTTGTTTCGCTCGCCATCTTTAATGCGGCTGGTAAAGCCGCTTGCATAACTTCTCCTAGATAGCACATATAGTAACCGGAAATCCATTCCCAAAGAGCCAGCTGGTTAGCATCAACTACCGGATCTTCATCTATTACGTTGAGTATATACTTTGCCTCATAATTTAAAGGGGCTTCTTTAGAAATCTTATGGATAATTGCTGCATAGATTTTATTACGACCGAATTGTACAATAACACGTTTTCCAATGGCAATATCAGCATTCCATTCTAAAGGAACGCGATAGGTGTATGTTTTGGCAATGTATAATGGTAAAATAACATCGACAAACAGTGTTTCCCGATCGTTATGAAATAAGGTTTCTGACATTTTAAGACCGATTCCGGACAGCAGCTACAAACAACCCTACCCATCCTACCATAAAGCAAAGCCCGCCAAGCGGTGTCACGGGGCCTAACCACGCAAATCCTTCTAATCCGATCAACGAACGGACACTTAACAGATATAGAGAACCCGAAAATAACAGAATACCAATTGTAAAGGCAATAAAAGAAACACGTATCGAGGCATTCTTTGCTCTAGAAAAAGTGGACAAGAACAACAAAGCAAAAGTATGATAGAAGTGATACTGGTTTGCTGTTTTCCAAGTATTCAAATGATAATCGCTGATTTTCCCTTCTAGTCCGTGTGCCCCGAATGCCCCTAATATTACAGCTGTCAATCCGAAAAAAGATGCTATTAATATAATTTGTTTGTTCATAAAAGAGATCGTATTCTAGTGATATTTCTTCCGTGGGTATAAATGTAATAAAATATAACACATATTGTATTTTAATTTTTACAAAACACCATTCTGGTTTGGAAAGCTTGTGGTTGCGCAGGCATTTTTTTAATTTTCCTCTATAAAAAAGATGCATCATGGCAGAGGAGAGCTAAAGTAAATTCATTTTATATTTATGCGCAATTAAATTGCATATAAAATTGAATTTATTTAGGTTTGAATTTGTTAGAGACTGTGTTTGATGAGAAATACGATTATCATTACCATTTTATTGTTCGTCGCCATTGTTGGTGCTTCCCTATATTATTTTGCAAATTTAGAAGGAGAAAAAAAAGAAACGCTCCGTCCGCTTACTTTCCTTCCTAAAGCAACATTTCTGGTCGCCACGTTCCAAAATGATGCAACGACCGATAACATCTTCAAGGATTTTGAAATCTTCGAAGCCATGGTGGGCAGACAGGAATTCGAGCAATGGCAGACACTAAAGACAAAACTTCTTCGACATTCAACTATCCAACCCTATGTAAACGGAGTTGACCAATACGTTTCTTTCCATCCAGAAAAAGAGGCGATTGCTACGTTATTTACTATTCCTACATCGATGCGTATCGATGCGGAGGAAATCGGCTCGTTCCTGGAAAAAGCGACATCTACCTATACCGTAACACAAAAAGACACACTAGAGAATCGCATTTACAGCTTGGATAAAGGGGTTAAAGACTCTATATTCCATATTGTTTACTACGAAGACATATTCTTCGCATCTTTTTCGCAAAGCTTACTTTATCAGGTTATGGATAAGCGTGTGCCTAAACTAGGTAAGGACGAAATTGACTATTTTATAGACAATAACAGTCGAAATTCACCACTCAGTATATATTTTGTTCATGAGCAGATACCCCGTATTGCTGAACACCTTATGCGCAGAAATGCTGGTAATTTTATCAAACTATTCGACCATCTCGGTGGACAATCTGCATGGAATTTAAGCTTCAAGAACGACGCGCTGATATTGAGCGGCGAAAGCGAGACGGCTCATCGAAAAGAAAATTATATAGAACTGTTCGGAAACCAGCATAAAACTTCGCAAACCTTATACAATTACTTTCCCCAGAACACGGCTTCTTACCTTTCTTTTGCTATCAGCGATTCCGATAGCTTCCGAAAAGATTTGCTTGCGTTATTGAAACAGCGTGGGGAACTATCCCAATTGCAAGCACAGTTTGCTGAAATAAAAAAAACCAAAGATGTCTCTTTTGAAGAAGATATACCCCCTATTTTCGGACACGAGTTTGCTTTGGTAGAACAAAGTAATCAAACCGAGTTGGCTTTTATTTCGGTCGCAGACTCTACCAAACTAGATGCATTTATCTCATCCATAGCCACCAGGGTGTCGGATTCTCTTTATCGATTTGACCATTCGAATATTCTTTATGCACTTTATGGCGATCCACTTAAATCGTTCACCCGTCCCTATTTCTTGCGCGTGGGGAATATTTTGGTGTTAGCCAATTACCAAAGCCTGTTGACCGAATACCAACGTGATTGGAGACGTGTGAACTTATTGACCAACACACTAGGTTTCAAAAATTCGGAGAGAATACAGGGAAACGAAGCTAATATCACTTGTTTCGTACGTACAAGCGCATCATCTTCTATTATCAGCAATCTCCTCAAAGCTTCCCATCGTGAAAGCTTCCGTGATAAGAACAACTTCGGTTATCAAGATTTTTATTCTTGGTCTATTCAGATCGCAGGTAATAATGGTAATTTCCAATCCAGCATTTATGGTGTATATAAAAGTAAAAATGCATTGGGTGCAACAGCAGATTGGATATATGAATTCAATAATCGACCGATTACCGCACCACAGGTTTTCGAACACTCGGATACCAGTCAGTTTATCTTGATCCAAGAACAAGATCACAGTGTACATGCGATTAATCCTTCCGGCAGCAAACTTTGGTCTAGTGTATTCCACGGACGTATAGTTGGGGAAGCACAACAATTGAATGATCGCTCTATAGTATTAGTAACCGATCGGAGCAGGCTTTATCGATTTGACCCCGAGGGCAACTCATTGCCCGGTTTTTCACTCGGTATAGATAGCGAACCAACGTACACACCTACCATCAGTAATATTGGTGGAGAACAGTTGATTTTTATTCCTGCGGGTCGCAAGTTACTGGTCTACACAGTGGATGGCGAAAAGGCGGAAAGCTGGAATGACAAGAATCTAGCTGGAAAGATATTATTTGATATTAAAGTCTACAACAATCAAATTTTCGTAGGTACAGAAAATGGTCACTTCTATCAATTCGACGCGCAAGGCAATCTGCTTAAAGAAGAAATTATAGCAGATCGTCAGTTTAAAAATCCGATAGCCATGGTCAGATTGGAACAGAACCGACATGCGATATATGCTGTTGACACCGCTCAGATCTCGTTTACGATGGATTTTGCTGAAGAGCCCAAAACCTATAAGCTGGAGCAAGGAGGAAACCGTTCCTTAATTTCCTACTTTCCAAACACGGATGGTACCGCATATCGTATGGCAATTCTTGATCAAAAGCATTTATTGACAAAGAACATACAAGACAGCAGTGCCTTGTTCGATTTTACATTTACGCAGGAAATAACCGATCGTCCACAGTATTTTGCGGACGGTTCGAATGGCTACTTATTAGGTATTGCTTCCCGTAAAAACTATCTCGTTTATCTTTTTGATGACAAGGGTTCGTTACGAGACGGTTTTCCTATTGAAGCGTTACCAGATTTCTATTACGGAAAAATTGATTATAACAGCGCGACTTATTTACTTTGTGTGAGACGGGATAGAAAGTTGTATGCGTTTAAGCATTAACAGAATTGGAAAACTTAACATTTTTTAAGAAAGAGATCATTGCAAAAATTTCCTCAACCCATAAAATAATAGTAGGTTTGCACACTTATAAGATTTATGCTGATAGGAGAAAATAATTTACACTTACTGACCCAACCTAAGAATATCGTTGTCACAACCCACCACAAACCGGATGGAGATGCACTTGGCTCCTCTTTAGGTTTATATCATTGGTTGAAAGCGAAAGGTCATCAGGTAGAGGTCGTATTGTCGTCTGATTTTCCGGATTTTCTAAATTGGATGCCCGGGCGTGAAGATGTGATTATCTTCCCAAACGATACTACACGAGCAGAACACCTTATACAGCAAGCTGATATTATTTTTTGTCTGGATTACAGTGCACTGAGCCGCACCAATATTTTGGAGCCGATCCTTCGTGCTGCAAACGGCCAAAAATGGATGATAGATCATCATCTGGATCCCGAAGATTTTGCTTCCCTTAGTTATTGGGATGCCACGGCAGCGGCGACTGCTCAACTGGTGTATACATTTATCTCCGATGTTTATGAAGATGCGGCAGGTATAACACCGGAAATTGCTACTTGTCTGTACGCAGGCATCATGACAGATACCGGCTCTTTTCGTTTCCGCTCCACTACCGCAGCCGTACACTTGATTATATCGAAGCTTATCGAAGCTGGAGCCAGGAACTGGGAAATTCACGAACATATTTACAACAGCTCCACTGAAAATCGCTTGAAGTTCTTGGGGTATTGCCTATTAAACTGTCTGGAGGTTATCCCCGAGTATAATACGGCTGTATTTGCAGTGACAAAGGAGGATTTAGAGCAGTTCCAGGTCACCACAGGAGATACCGAAGGGCTCGTAAATTATGCTTTATCTGTTAAAGGTATACGATTAGCTGCGTTATTTATTGACAGAACCGAATTAATTAAATTATCTTTGCGATCGACTGGAGAAATTCCATGTAATGAAATATGTAAAAAATACTTTAACGGAGGAGGACATTTAAACGCTTCTGGGGGTAGTTCTACAGAAACACTCAGTGAAACGGTAAACAAGTTCAAATCTATATTACCAACATATAAAGAAATATTAACAACATAACTTAAGTGACTATATCAGAATGAAGAAATCAATCTTATTCCTCTCGGCTGCTGTGGGCTTATTAGCTACAACAAGTTGCCAGAATTTCAAGAAAGGCGAAGGCGGTCTTGAATATAACATTGTTAAAGACGCGGGAGCAGAAAAAGCCCAGCCAGGCGATTTATTGTCGGTAGACATGATCGTAACATCGGATCGTAAGGATTCCCTATTGCAAAGTACATACGATATCGGTTTGCCTCAAATCGTCAACATTGCTCCAGATTCTATCCCAGGTTTATATGCTGGTGATTATAATTCCATGTTTAAAATGTTAGGGGAAGGTGATAGCGCCATTTTCCGCTTGAACTTGGATACTATGGCAGCAAAAACAGGGCAACCTAAACCAGAGTTTGCGGATCACTATGCTGAATTCAAGGTTAAAGTAAGAAAGCATTTCAAAAAAGGTGATTTAACGGATTCTGCTATGTATGCACAAGTCGATGAATATTTCAAAGCAGAAATCGAAACATTGAAACAAGCTGAAGAAGGTAAACTAGCAAACTACATCGCGAAAAACAAGTTGGAGCCTAAGAAAACAAATTCTGGCTTACAATATATAGTAAAAGAAGAAGGTTCTGGAAACAAGCCAGTTGTTGGTGACACGGTAGTGGTTAATTACACAGGTTCATTGGTAAACGGAACGATTTTCGACACGAATGATGCAGAATTGGCGAAAAAAGAGAATAAATTCAATCCTATGCGCCAATATGAGCCGATTCGTTTCCGTGTAGGTCATGACCCTGTTATTCAAGGCTGGACTGAAGGTTTACAATTATTGAATAAAGGATCTAAAGCAATGTTATTGGTTCCATCAAGTATCGGTTACGGCGAGCGTGGTGGTGGTACTATCCCCCCATATGCGCCATTGGTGTTTGATGTAGAATTGGTTGATATCGTACCTGGTCCAAAAGAGGCTCCTGCCGATTCAACAGCCGTAAATTAATTTTTTAATTTATTTAAAAAAGAGCTTCGAGGTTTTCAGAACTTCGAAGCTTTTTTTATTACCTAATTTCCGCTATTTCTCTACCAGCTTCCTTTCCGTATTTTTTTTGTAACAGTAAACATTAGCAACATGAACTGATGTTGTCCATTTGGGGGAAACATAGAAAACAAGCTTATCAGGATCGTGCGATCAAGTATTTGACGGAGCATTACACGTACATGTATGTTGCGCGTTGATATTTTCTTCATTTTTTAATTTCGTCGTTTTCTCGTCTTGATTTTTTTCCCGGCAGCAGCTCCATTGTTATAGTGTATTTCCACGGGCACAACGCCTGCTTGGATCATCCCTATCTTTTTGGCCGCTCCCTTGGAGAGGTCGATCATTCTTGACTTGGACGACGGCCCCCGGTCATTGATCTTTACTACTACCTGTTTGCCGTTGCTGAGGTTCTTTACCATAACCTTGGTGCCAAAAGGGAGAGTCCTATGCGCTGCCGTCATGGCATTTTGATTGAACCGTTCACCGCTGGCGGTGGCTCTCCCATGAAATTTACCACCATAGTAAGATGCATTGCCCCTCTCCCGTACTTCCCCACCTCTCATGCGCAGCAACTTCGGTGAGCAGCCCACTAAAAGCAAAATAGCCACGAAACCAATGTAAACAATAGGTGGAATATGTATATTTCTTTTATTCATTTCAAATTTCAGAACACTGCATTTTTTAGATTCTGACAACTAATGTACGCTTTCTAGACAGCATAAACAATACCGGGGCGACAACCAAATTATTCGCGAAATGGGGAATTAAAAAATTCACCTGTAGACGATCGTGATAATTTTCATACCGAAAGCAAAAAAAATTAACAAATCATTAACAAAAGCCTCCTATCCTTACAAGCTTTGCTTTTTTTGCCTTCATGCGATTTTTTTGATACGAAAACCCTAAATTTAGCCCGCTATGACAACGTCTATTGACCCCTATATACTTACCGATACGCATACGCATATTTATTATCATGCGGGAACGCCCAAATTGGATGAACAGCTACAACGCTGTTTTGATAAAAACATCCAGCGTTTGTTTTTGCCGAATGTGGATACCGAATCCGTTTCCTTCGTAATGGACGCCGTACGTACCTATCCAGCGAATTGTTTTCCCATGTTGGGTTTACACCCCTGTTCTGTTAAGGAAAACTATAAAGAAGAACTAGAGCAGCTAGAACGTCTGCTGTCTGAATACCGCGTGTACGCCATTGGGGAAATTGGACTCGATTTGTATTGGGACAAAAGTACACTGGATTTTCAGCGCGACGCTTTCCGCATTCAGGTAGCTTGGGCAAAAGCTATGGGATTGCCGATCGATATTCATTGCCGAGATGCTTTTAATGAACTCTTCGAATTGTTGGAAGAGTTAAAAGATGACAAACTATTTGGCATCTTTCATTGCTTTACCGGAACACTCGAACAAGCGAAACATGCTATTGATTTGGGATTTACGTTAGGCATAGGCGGCGTCGTGACCTTTAAAAAAGCTGGGCTAGACGCGGTGGTTAAAGAGATAGACTTGCAACATATCGTGCTGGAAACAGATGCCCCTTACTTGGCTCCCTCTCCATATAGAGGAAAAGAAAACGAAAGTAGTTATCTTTATTATGTCGCCCAAAAAGTGGCTGATTTACATCAAATTGACATACGGGAAGTAGCTCAAATCACAACAAATAATTCAAAGAAGATATTCGGTATCTAAAAATTAACTATGCAAAACATATTTATTATTTATACAGGTGGTACTATCGGGATGGTAAAAGATGTTGAAAGCGGTACATTTGTTCCGTTTGATTTTGAGTTAATTGCCCGAAACTTACCTGACTTGGACAGGTTGGATTATAAACTAACCGTCCATTCGTTTACACCTATTATTGATTCATCCAACATGAACCCCACTATTTGGGTAGAAATGGCGGAGATTATCCGAAATAACCATGACCATTATGACGGTTTCGTTATTTTGCATGGTTCTGATACCATGTCATTCTCCGCCTCGATTCTAAGTTTTATGCTGGAAGGGCTTCAAAAGCCTGTTATTCTATCTGGCTCTCAACTTCCTATTGGAGAAATCAGAACAGACGCACGAGAAAATATGATGACAGCCCTAGAAATTGCTTCTGCAAAGGAAAACGGCAAATCCATTGTACAAGAAGTGTGTATTCTATTCGATAACAAATTATTTCGGGGAAACCGTTCGTTCAAATATAACTCCGCAAAGTTTGAAGCGTTTCGCTCTCCCAACTATCCTGTTTTGGCAGAGGCGGGCATACACATCAACTACAATCGCGAGGCTTTGCTAGATAATACGGATAAAGAGTTTATCATGCATACCGAGTTAGATAACCGTGTAGGTGTGCTCAAATTGTTTCCGGGTATCAGCCCTGTCTTTGTTCAGTCTATCTTGGATTCGAATGTACGGAGTATTGTCATGGAAACCTTTGGTTCGGGGAATACGATGACGGATAAATGGTTTCTTGATATGCTGGAGGATACCGTAAAAAGAGGAAAAAACATAGTCGATATTTCCCAGTGCAAGGTGGGCTCTGTCGAGTTGGGCAGATATGAAACCTCCCAAGGACTCAAGGCTCTTGGTGTTCTCAATGGATACGATATGACTTTTGAAGCTGCTGTCACAAAACTGATGTACCTACAAGGGCAATTAGCCGACCAAGAAGCTGTTGCCTACTGGATAGAAAAGAATATACGAGGTGAGCTGACCGTCAATGATTAAACTCGGCTCGCCTTTTTACGCTGCTATAATGTAACGAACAAGTTTATGTAGTTTAAACACTACATTTATTTCTTTACTTCCATCATTCCCTACAAACCTCTTTCTCCTTTATTATCTTTGTGTTAGTAAATTTATTTTACGTCTACCTTATTATCTATAGGAAAAATGAATACGTGGGAATTATTAACCGGTGAACAGATTCATACTCGGATTGGTCATAACGATTGGGAAAAGCTTCCTTACAATTTGGTTTTTGAATTTTATTTAGACGCTAAAGGAGTCACAAATCGCGATCATATCACCTTATTTCTTAATTACCAGCTGGAGGACTTCCCTTATAACGATTCTTCCTACTATCTTTTTGTCGAAAAGCAATTATTGCGATCAGCAACGGAAATCGACATGTTAATCAGCGAAGAGCAACCCTTATCTATTAAAATCAATGACTTAGATAGAAGTTATATTTTCCATCTGATTAAAATGTTATTAAAAAATGGGCAACTTCGTAATTCAGAATTAAGCCAACAGTTTGTTAGCAATATTGCAGAACAATTGTTACTGCTTATTATGGTTAATAAAAATGCAGATACACCCCAAATTAAACTTACGCCTGTTAATCGCTATAGTTTAATAGCGTTGAATTTTGTAGATTATATCAAACAAGAGATCCGCGATCATAAAACTGTACATTATTATGCAGATAGATTGGGGGTTACCGAAAAGACACTCAGCAAAGCTACACGCATAACATTGAAAATTACGCCAAAGGATCTTATCCAAAAAGTACTCGCAGACGAAGCCATGAACTTACTGCAATACACCGATAAAACAGTAAAAGAAATTGGCTATGAATTAGGGATTGACGAAATTAATAATTTTAGCAGTTTTTTCAAGAAGATGACCGATATGACACCCACTGAATATCGAAAACTGAAAAAGCGCGAATCCCATCTTTCTAATTAACGGGATTTGGTTTCTGTCAACCCTGGAAATGATTTTCATCACACTTTAAATTCTTCCCATGTCTACGCTTGCTACTTCAGGCTATAAACGTTATATTAGTAGTATAAGAAAGGAGCGGTGCTATGAAAGTCAACATTTTATTAAGCGTTTTACTACTTTTTATCATGGGTTTTATAGAAACCAAAGGTCAAGTTACTATCCACCTTATTCTCCATCCTATCGAGCAAACCATTACTCTTGAAGACGAAATAGACAGCTTAGACGTGAATTACAATCCCGTTATGGCTAATGTCAGTAAACAACAACTCGCCGACGGGTTACAAGAACTTAAGGCAGTTTATCCACAGATCAATATAGGCGACAAAGTTGATGATATAGAAATCCCCCCTCAGCCTATCGGAGATCACGCTGTTATTTTATATAGTATAGAAGCTAAGTAAGGATACACTACCGGTTTGTAGCACTACAACTACAAATAAAAATCTTTGTAGGTCCAATATTACAACATATTATTCTGTACAACCTAAACATATATACTATTGGCGTAATTTTATACCTCTTCTTCAGAAATTGCCCCCTACCTTTGTGTTAGAAAATTTATCATAACAACTTAGAAAAATTATACTACACAACATGAAAAAAATCATTACTCTTTTAGCTTTCACAGCCGTTTTAGGAATCACCGGTGCAAATGCTAATTCTGGTCCTGGCGATGGCAACGGAGGTAACGGGTCGGTCACTTTAAACGTGAAGCTTAACCCTATCCAAACGCTAACGGTAAACAGCAATCAAAAGGTCGTTGACTTGGAATATAAAACGAAAGACGACTATTTAAAAGGGGTTGCATCTACGCAAGAAAACCATTTAACTGTTTTTAGTACAGGAGGATTTAACATCAATGTAAAAAGCTCGTCTGCGCAGTTAACTGGAAGCCAAGACAATATTGATGCGTCGACTATCCAAATTACGGCAGCGAACGGAACTAGCACAACGTTACCGAGCAGCGGTTTCGAAACCAAAGCTTTAGGCGGAAGCGGGGAGACAATCGTTACGTCGGATGTAGGTGGCGCTGAATTAAACTTCAACGTAACTTACAAAGGAAAGGGCGACAACGAATACATTAATAAGTATTACAATTCGGAAAGTCCAACAACAGTTTACACGACCACAGTGATGTACGAGATTGTTGCAAAATAGTTTCAGCGAATAAAGCAAACAACAATTTGAGCTTTAGAGAACCAGATACGCTGAAACGCTATCTGGTCTCTTTTTAAATAGATATGGCATTACCAAAATACATCTTTCTTTTCCTGTTGGTAAGTATTCGGGCTTTTTCGGCCCTCGGCCAAACAGGGATATCTGTTACTCCCCCGCGAGTTTATTTTGAAATCAATCCGGGAGAATCGCGCCGTGAGCAGATCACTGTTACAAATGTGAGCAAAAGCCATCGGTTGGATCTGGCTATTTCGTTAAATGACTGGTTGTACTCACGAGAAGGAGATAATATCATTGTACCGGCTGACACGTTGCCTACTTCTTCTGCTGCTTGGGTCAGCTTCGAAGGGGATTCTTACTTCTCCCTCGCCCCCGGTGAAAGGAAAGATATCGGTGTTGTCGTCAATCGTCCGACGAGCGCATCTACGGAGGACGTCTACACGACAATGCTTTTCGTAACACAATTAAACCCTATTGATGATATTGACAGCAAGGGTGCTCAAATTAAGGTTGCCATTCGTTCGGGCATTAAACTATTTGTTCGTTCCAATCGACCACGAAATGTTATGCTTAATATCCATAATGGCTATTACGATACAGAACATAAGCGATTAGGCATTGAATTTATCAATGAAGGAAATGTATGGGCGAATGGTGATATCAAAACAGAATTGCTAAATAACCGTACGGGAGAGATAAGACGATTAGAAAACACGGTATTTTATACGATGCCTAAGGACGATCGCCTTCAATTTATCCCACTTCCTGAAAATCTCCCCATCGGTTTGTATACGGCAACTGTCATATTAGACGCTGGAAATAACACTATTGAAGCTGCAGAGATAGAATTTGAACATGAATAGCCTGATTCGACATATCGTACTTTTTATTACTCTATGTTTTGTGGGAGAAACGCGTGCTCAGCTACAGTTTCAGCTCAATTCTAGCAACAACTGGTGGAGCGTGAATAATTATTCAGGAACTACGTCAAACAATGCCTATGTACTAAAATTCGTATACAACGGAACATATCTTCATGTACCGAACTGGCGTATTGCTGCTCGCCTACGTGGCCCAATTGCTACGAACAGCAGTCAAGTATTCCCGGCCGATAAAATTACTTTTAAGATTACAAATACTTCCGGAAACTCGAATCCTCCAAGTGTCGGCGGCATTCCAGTTCCCCCATTTGTAAATCTTGCTCCATCTCCTGCTGAAGTATTTCTAGTACCGCAATCACAGATACCCTTATCGTTCCAATCAGAATACAATGGATACTATGAATTTCTTTTATATTTTGACTTCGTAATACAACCGGGAAGCTATCTCGCAGAATTGACCAATAAAGACGGTAGTAGCTATCACCAAACCTACTCCATGCCAATCGATTTCATAGCTTATGACGGTTTTGGGAATGAGATTGGAAAAATAGAACACAATTATACGATAGCGGTAGCTCCATTACAAGGTACCCCCCCTTCGCAGAACAATTATAGTCTCAAAATAGTAGGAAATGCACAAAATGCCTTGTTGGAATATAAGACAATCGCGGACTACAGAGAAGGTGCATCGGTCAATTACCCGAGAGCACTGGCTATAAGCAGTAATACAGCATACCAATTGTCCGTGCGTTCTGTAAACCCCACGTTGACTTCCTCCACGGGCGAAACACTTCCCTTGGATATAGTACGTCTCGAAGTAACACCAGACGATGGTCAACCTGTATCGATCCAAGATATTCCATTGCAACAGACTTCACAGGTCGTTATCAGAGGAAACACAACCAACAACAATTACGAGCATTTCAACATGCGCTACCATAGTAAAGGTATGCAACCACATCTACTGGAGGCCAGACCACTTCTCTATTCCACCGTTTTGGAATTTGAAATTACTCCTCAATAGATGTTTCGAACTTATTTTCTTTCGTGCATATGGTCTATTATCTTGACCTGCGGCTGTTCCGTTGTTACGGCTCAAACAGACGATCGTCCCCATGTGCATCTCAGGATCGAGCAAAAAGAAGTGACTAAAGGAGACCGTACTTTTCCATTACTGTTAAAGGTGGAAAATTTTCGCGATCAGATTTTCCAAGGGTTTATACGATGGGAAGCCGATGGGGCATTCCGTAGCTTAAAAGGAGATTCCCTCTTCATAGAGGTGGAAGCAAATCAACAACGTTATCTAGCCCTCCGCCTCCTTCCTACGCCGAAAGCAAACGCAGGAAAAAATGAAATCCGTTTCTCGCTTTGGGATAACGAGACAAAAACATCAATTCAAGAAACGAAAGAAAATATTTCTTTGGAGGAGAAAGTGCAATTGCTCATACGCCCCAGTCAAGAAGAAATCATTGTTTCCAATAATCTGGACTCTATAGATCTTACACTCCTCATAGCCAACAATGGGAACACATCTCAAGATTTGGAACTAGTATATAATTTCCCGGTACCGATAAATGGTAGTAATAGCTTTATACGCCAGGTGCAACTCTTTCCTGGAAGTGATTCCAGTTTGACGTTCCGTTTTCTGATGCCTCCCAGTTTACGGGAAACAAATGAGTTTCGAGTACAGATTACGGCGGTAGGTGGAACATCCAAACAAGTTCTAGGTCATAGCAATATCGTAGTCAAAAATCTGCGAAGTAGTAGAAGTTACAGTCAGCGTGATAACGATCAAGCTTTTCAATTCCATCACCTTAACAATGGAATCAACATTAGCCGTAGAATGCAGGGAGATCTAGCTACCTATCAATTATATGGTGGCGGCGCGGTAAATTTAAACAAAGGGATGCTTGCCCTTAATGGCAATCTTTCTTATAATACGGCTACCGACGATTTTTATGCTTCCGGCACCTCGCTGCGATACGGCCTCGACAATCTCGAAGTAGAAATGGGAAGTATCAACACAAACAGTGAAGCCAATCTTTTTGGAAGAGGTATTAAAGTGAGTTATAAAGACTCCGACGACCAACATAGTTATAGCGTTGGTATTGTGGATAATCAATTTAACGTACTCAGTTCGGAACAGCTATTTAAGCGAGGTTATGCTATTTTCGGAGAAGCAATCTTGGGTACAAATAACTTGCAAAAACAATGGAAAAGCCAGTTTGCATTTAAACAAGATCCTTATGAGGATCTCCAGAGCGAACTTTTCAGTATACACCTTAAACGTACTATTTCATCTTCTTACAGTATGGAATTTCGCGGGCATGGTGCACTCAGCCAATATCACTACTTACAACGTAACCGAGCAGACGGTGCCTTCGAGTTTATACAACGTGGTCGCCTTAGAAGCTGGAATTGGAGTGGAAATTACTTTTTCAGCAGTAATTATTTTCCGGGTATACGTCGCGGAACCTGGTTTGTTAACCATACCATGAACAAACAATTTGACAATACGGCATCATTATGGGGTAGCTTCAACTTCGCGAATTATACACCAAAATCATACGTATTTAGATATGATTACCACAACCAAAATTTAAGAGGCGAGATAGGCATGCGCTTTCCGAAATGGAATCAATTAACACCAGGTGCACGCCTTCAGTTTGAGCAAGAAAAGAGTGACAACTATAGCGTCTTGTTCTCCACACATAACGCTACAAAATTACAGGCTGTTCGTTTGGTCGAAGACTTGAATTGGCAAAGTTCCAATTACCAGCATGCCGTGTATCTGTCATTCGATAACGGGCTCGCACGCTATCCATTTTCAGACCGTTGGAAGTTTCAAGCCCGTGGAACACTTACATACGCTTTTGCAGGTTTACAATTGATGGGAAACTACCAACGTGGGGCATATTATCTCGCTGAATATTTAAATAGTCAGTACGTAAACGCCCAACGATTAGAGCGCTTGACATTGAACGCTTCTTATTTTCAAAATTTTTTTCAAGACAAATTGCAAACAAATGTAGGAATAGGATATTTTGGTGATTTTTTAGGAAGCCAGAACCCAACCTCCTATGCCAACATAAGATATGCTTTAACGGATCGTATACGGGTGTTCTTGAATGGTAGCTGGTATCAATATAGTTATACAAGCAATACAAAAAATCAAGTAACGTCAATAGAGGGTGGGCTGAGTCTATCTTTTGCTAAAAAGCAGGTTTCTAGCAAAAAGAAAGGACGCCTTGAAATCGTTTGTTTCTATGACGAAAACTCAAATGATATATGGGACGAAGGAGAACAGCCAGCAAGTGCTGTAACTATTGCTGTCAACAACGAAGTTTTCAGCAGTGATATGAACGGTAAAGTTCGCTATAGTATGCTCCCTTACGGAATTTACTCAATACACGGTGGCCTTAAGGACAACTGGTATTTTAAAAATCACGAAGTAAGCCTTTCTTCAGGTACGACGAAATTAACCATTCCGCTTAAACAAACGGGCACGTTGATTGGAAATATTCGATATGTTTTTGACGAACATCTTGCCAATGATGTGGAGGCCAAATATGCGGGCATTGCCGTTGTAGTAACCCGCGGCGATTTCTCTAAGCACGTAGTCACCGATAACGACGGGAATTTTACTATCAATTTACCTAAGGGAAAATATTTGCTCCAATTGGATCACACGACACTTCCCGAGCTGGTAACTTGTGAAAATCCAATACAAGAAGTAGAAATAACCAATAACAAAATCAATAAGATACCAGCGTTCATCTTAAACGTTCAAAATAGAAAGATCAGATTGAAGAGATTTTAAACATCTGTCCCAATTTAAAAATATTATTATATTTGTTTGGTGCTAAGGGAATAAGCTAGCTTAGAGATTTCTAAAGTTAAAGCTAAATTAAGCCTAAGTTAATATCAAATTGCTTACTTAGCCAAAAAAGTTACCGTGTTCACCAACGTATGTCAAGGGAAGATTTGAATACCGATCAATATTTATGGCAAGCCGTCATCAATTCTGATGAGCAAGCTTTTACCGAGCTATACCAGAAATATAGTTCTACCTTATATATTGTTGCATTTAAATTGCTAAAAAACAAAGAGGCTTGTGAAGACATTATTCAAGATGTGTTTGTACACCTTTGGTTACGCCGAGGCAAACTCCATATATTGAATATCAAATCATATCTCTATCGAGCGGTAAAAAATAAGGTGATTGACTTAGTCCGCAAAAATAAATACCATATCGAATTGGACGAGGTGCAGGAATTGATCGCCAGCGAATGTGCAGACTCCGCATTGTTGAACAAGGAAATAGAATCTGCGATAGAAAAGAGTGTGAACGAGCTTCCTGCGAAATGTGCCCAAATCATTTCGCTTAAAAAAAACCAATCTCTCAGCAACAAAGAAATTGCGGAGCAACTAAATATCTCCACAAAAACTGTAGAAAACCAAACCACTATTGCCATTAAGAAATTAAAAATATCTCTTGCTAATAAGTTGACAAATTCCTTTTTATTATTTTTTTTCTATTTTCTTTAGGGGATAGTTCCTTTTCTATCGTCTATAAGGATAGATGAAGAAGAAAAAGCTAGAAGAAGAAATTAGTCGATATTTTTCTGAAATGGAGAAAAAGCCTCCTATTTCCGACGAAACCTTTGAGGAAGATCGAGTATTAGCACGCATTCGAGAAAACATAGCCTATAAAGAAAAAAGTAGCTATCGCCGCTCGAGATGGATTCGCATAGCTGCCAGTATGGCTATTTTCTTTGCTTTGGGCTTGGCATGGTATATAGGACGACAATTTGAAACGACCACATTTGAAACCGTATCGTTTGCTGAGCACCCAATATTGCCCGGTAATCAATCAGCTATTTTAACACTGGCGGATGGGAGTAAAATAAACTTAGACAGCTTGGGAGAAGGAAGTTTTACAACGGCGGATGGTATTGAGGTCATCGTGGATAAAGACGGAAACATCTCCTATCAGCACAGGCATAATGTCGAACTGACAACACCCAAACTACATCGCATAGAAACGCCCAAGAGTGCACAATACGCATTACAACTTCCAGATGGTACAAAAGTCTGGTTGAACTCTCTATCACAAATCAAATATCCTATTGAATTTGTAGGTCCGCAACGAAAAGTAGAACTGGTTGGAGAAGCCTATTTTGAAGTCGTACACAATCCCAAACAACCTTTTATTGTGGTTACTGCACAACAAGAAGTGAACGTTTTAGGGACCTCTTTCAATGTTTTCGCCTATCCGTCTGAACCCGAACAAACTACGTTGATAGAGGGATCGGTTAAGGTATCGTGTGGAAACAATGAACTCATGTTAATTCCTGGTCAACAAGCCTACACCAGCATAGATGGTTTTTTATCTATGAAAACAGTTGACACCAGTACATTCACTGCTTGGAAAGATGGCGATTTCAGTTTTCAAGACACGCCTATTAAAGAAATTATGAACCAACTCTCGAGGTGGTACGATGTTGATGTCGTATATCAAGATGCACCAGATAACCTTCGGTTAAGTGGAATGGTATCACGGTCAAAACAACTTGATACCGTCATCGATGTACTGGAAATGACAGGTAAAGTTAAATTCAGTTTAGAAATAAATCAACAGACAAAAGAAAGGAGGATAAAAGTAAAAAGTCTATAGCAGAAACTATCCGGAAAAAAATCAGAAGTGCGGGAACACTTCTGATAACAGATCATCCGGCAATCAACTATTATAATATCACACAATCAATAAACCGTTAAAATCTTAATTCAAATGTATGAAAATTTATTCAAACAATTGACCAACCTACTATGCCCCAAAAATAGGGGCAGAAGTAGGGTCGCCCCTATAAAACATCATACTCGATCTTCATCTAGATTATCGAATATTCCAATTAAATATGTTATTATGCGTATTTCTCTTTTAGGTCTATTTCTAGGTATATTCTTAGTACATGTCCACGCAGACGTTCGTGCACAACGGGTTACCCTATCCAAACAGTCAATGACATTGATTGATTTTTTTAAGGAGATCAGAAAGCAAACGTCTTACGATTTTGTATACGACCAAGCCATTACAGCCGGCAAAACGATTAGTATACAAGCTAACCAACGAACGGTAGAAGAAGTATTAAATACTGCTTTAAAAGGCCAAGGTTTAACATGGGATATCAAAGACAAGATCATTGTTGTCCGAGAGGCCCCAAAAGCGATTGAAGATAAGATTTTCGAAGAAATTCAACAACGTGTGAGCGGGAAAGTCGTAAATGAAAAGGGTGAGCCATTAGCGGGAGCGACATTGGTCCTCCACGGTAAAGATTTTCTGACAGTTGAAAACGGCACATTTGATTTCCCTGCCAATGTAGGAGATCGGATCACGATTAATTTTATCGGGTATCAGCCTCGAACTATCACTGTCGAAAACTTCAATCCGATGACCATTCGTATGTCGCCACATCTCGAAGAGATGGAGGACGTTGTAGTTACAGCACTTGGTCTTAAGAAGGCAGAGGCTGGACTGGGTTACGCGGTAGAAGAGGTAAAAGGCGAAGTATTTGAAAAAGTAAAATCCGATAAGGTCATCGATTTGCTTGCCGGCCGTGTCGCAGGTTTACGTGTTAACAGTCGCTCGGGCGTATTGCAGGATGCTGCCATCACACTCCGTGGACGGGAACCATTATATGTTGTCAACGGGAATCCCGTTGGAGTAGGTTTTCGCGGTATAGCTGCCGATGATATTGAAAGTATATCAGTACTCAAGGGGCCACAAGCTTCCGTATTATATGGGTCGCGCGGTATTGACGGTGCGATTGTGATTACAACGAAAAACTCGGGTACAAGTGAACAAGTTGAAGATATTGGGAAACACCTCAATATAACAGCCCTGTTGATCCTAATACTGGCGAATTGGTTCCCCTACCCTGGGTATCACACAAAAATAACTTTGGAAATTTTATACAAAACGGTTTAACCACAAACAACAATATTACACTTTCGCAAAAACTAAACGATGGCGGATACAGTATTGGCGTGAACCAAATGTATAGAAAAGGAATGATTCCAAATACGCGGGTAAACCAAGTGGGTATCAATATGGGTGGTAACTATACCATTCGCGAACGCCTGAAAGTAGATGCCAATATAAACTATAGCCATCTATTTACCGACAACTATCCTCCAGTAGGATACGCCAATGACCAAGTTATGTACAATACCGTGATGTATATGGGTGCCAATACGGACATTATGGATCTGCGAGATTATTGGGTAGAGGGACGAGAAGGATACGAACAACGCAACTACAACTCTGTCTGGTTTCAAAACCCCTGGTTTCTAGCGTATGAACACCTACGTCCGTATGCGAAAAAACGGGTAATTTCTTCTTTAAACTTTGATTATGATTTAGGCAAGAATACACATTTTATATTAAAGGCAGGTAACGACTATCAATACACCATTAATGAATTTCAACAACCCTATGCTTGGGTAAATGGGGAAACAGGCAGTTACGAAAAAACAACTTATGATGAGACCTTGCTCGATATCAACGCCATATTGACTACCAAACAGCAATGGCGAGATTGGGAGATCGATTTTATGGTTGGTGCAAACTGGAACGAATTAGATAGAAACACTTTAAATGGATCTACAAACGGTGGGCTTATTGTACCTGGGGTCTATAATTTCACCAACTCGAAAAGGCAAGCAACCGTTTATGATTATCGTACAAATAAACGGATGTATGGCGTCTATGGTTCAGCCACACTTGATTGGCGGTCAGCTGTATATCTTACCTTTACGGGTAGAAATGACTGGTCGACAGCACTCAATCGAGACAACCGTTCTTATTTTTATCCTTCTGTTTCATCCAGTATTGTCGTATCCAACCTACTAAATATGCCAGACCCTATAAGTTTCCTGAGGATACGAGGTTCTTGGGTTAACGTAGGCCGGGATATGGATGCTTATAATCTTTCTACAACCTATTATATGTCACAAGTTTGGGGTTCCGATCCCGCTTTTGCGATAGATGATCGCGTCATCGATCCTGATATAGAACCAAGTATGACTGATTCTTATGAACTCGGCCTAGACATCCGTTTCCTGAACAATAAGCTTCGCCTAGACGCTTCTTATTTCAATACATTAGATAAAAATTGGATACAACAAGTCAACATTCCGACGCCATCCGGCTATAGTACCATGCTTACAAACGGGAATGCCTATCTGCGGGACGGGTATGAGTTTATTTTAAGCGGTACGATTAAAGAAACCGACGATTTCTCTTGGAATACTTCTTTGAATTTTTCGAGTTTCAAAACAGTACTTTATTCCATCTACAACGATTTGTCAAGTTATGGCAACTTTAAGGTGGGAGATCGCTCTGATGCCTTTTATGCGTCTGTTTACCTGCGTGAACCAGGAACGGACAATTTCGTGGTGGGAAACAACGGCTTGCCTATGGTTGACCCGTTTAGCCGAAATTTAGGAAACAAAGATCCAAAATGGGAAGCCGGAATCACCAATAATATACGCTATAAAGACTGGAACTTCAGTTTTAACATCAGCGGAAGACTCGGTGGGTTACTCTACTCCGAGCTTACTGCCCGGATGATAGAGACCGGAGCTGACAAACGTACGGCCGTTCCGGAGCGTGAAGAGGATTGGGATCGCACACCATCTTATATTCCCGACAATGCTGTAGTGATTACAGGAGGTGAACTTAAATATAGCCCCACAGGCGAAATATTGGAAGATACGCGGACTTTTGCCCCTAGCGAGCATCCAGTTATGTTTAAGGATTGGATGCGCCAAATGGGAAGTCTCGGAGGCCGGATGACCAAAGACTGGAATGTATATGATGCCTCTTTTCTCAAAGTCAGAGATGTATCTATCTCCTATACATTGGATAAGCACCTTAAAAATTGGTCGGCGATCAAATCGGCCAATATATCTTTTATTGGCAACAATCTCTTTCTGGCAAAAAAACTGCCATTTGAAGATCCAGATGGCAATGTCAGTACATTGGGCTATCCTACAGAGCGTTACATTGGCCTGAATCTTAACGTTAAATTTTAAAATGCTAAACCTATGTTACATATAAATAGATCAATAGCGATACTTTCATTTCTGGTGGTTATGCTGTGCTTATCGGGATGCAGGAGCACGATGGACGAAATCAGTCAGAACCCCAATAGGTCAGAGGTTATCAACCCCGAGAATCTCCTCACTTATCTCTGTATCAATACGTTTAGCCCTAATGTACATGGATTAGAGCGGAATCGAAACAATTTCTACATGGACTGGCGCTTTGGTGGTGCACATCTCAATTGGTTAAGAAGAAACTTTACTGCTGAATATCGGTTTGTGACTATCAGTAACCAGATGAAAAAAGAAGCAGAACGATTGGGCTATGACGAATATATCCCACTCCAACGTTTTTTTAATGCTTACTGGATGTTTATCACCACCCGACTATACGGCGATGTCCCTTACAGCGAATCTAATCAAGCCGACGAAGGGATTTTTCTCCCCAAATATGATCCGCAGGAGGATATCATCCACGGCATCCTCCAAGAACTGGAAACAGCTAATCAAGAGTTGGCAGTACATGCCGACAAACGTGTTTCTGGTGATTTTATATTTGACGGAAATTTGCACAAATGGCGTCAACTGGTCAACACACTGCGTATACGTGTATTGATAAATCTTACCCAAAAACAAACAATCAAGGGGGAAAGTGTGCAACAGCTTTTTGCTGATATTATCAACGATTCCGAAAACAACCCATTGATGCAAAATTTGGAGGATAGCCCTATTCGGTACGAAACCAACAACCCGAATAACTATTTCATATATTCGCAAAACGATTTCATTTCGGGTTACCGGATTACCAAATTCGTTGCCGACTATATGAAAGACCGTCAAGACTACAGATTGACACGGTTTGCTCAACCAACTATCTATGCAGAAAACAATGGACTCGATCCCAATGATTTGCAAAACTACGCCGGAACAAATCCTTGGCCCAACCAAGAAAATAATGTCAATTATCAATATGAAGACAGTGGAATTATATCGCGGATTAATAACCGTTATCATAGAGAACCGGTAGGGCCACCTACGATGGTCATCGGTTATCCCGAACAAGAATTCATTTTGGCAGAAGCCATCGTAAGGGGGTGGATTACAGGCAATGCTGCTCAACATTATGAGAATGGCATTGAAGCATCTTTCAAATATTTTGAGGTAGAAAACAGAAGCATGGCATATCTGCAACAACCACTTGTTCAGCTAACAGGCAGCAATACGGAAAAAATAGATAAAATTATCACACAGAAATATCTTAATTTCTTTATGGCTGGTTCGTATGAACCTTATTTCGAACTGAGAAGAACGGGCTATCCAGATTTTGCCGCATATGTCGCCCCAGACATATCAACTTTATACAATAATGGTAGATTACCACTGCGCTATCTCTATCCATTGGGTGAAATAAATGATAATAAACAGAATATTACGGAGGCAATTTCACGCTTACCCGGAGGAGATCAAATTTTTTCTAAAATGTGGTTACTCCAAGGTCAAGACGGACTACGCAACCCGTCTCCCTTTCCATTTCAATAATAAATATCATGAAGAGAAAAGAATTTTTACAACAAGTTTCATTAGGTCTCGGATCCATCGTACTGAGCGGAGGACTACTATCTTGCTCTAAAGGAAAAGAAAATGGTCCAGACGAAAACCCTATAGAAGGCAATCCCATTAAAACAGATGGGACGTTACGAATCGGCGTTATTACCGATGTTCACAAAGACTATTTCCCTTATGCCGACGAATATCTGGAAAAGTTCATTACGGCTGCCACAGCTGCTAATGTTGATTTTATTATACAGATTGGAGATTTCACTTATCCCCATTTTCGGAACGATGGTTTCCTCTCTATTTGGAATTCCTTTGATGGTCTCAAATACCATGTTTTAGGAAATCATGATATGGATACGTCCAGTAAAGCAGATTTTCTAAATTACGTTGACCAACGCGATTTAGGTGCTCATTATTCCTTTGATGCCAATGGGTTCCATATCGTTGTATTGGACACCAATTTTATTAAACAAGGCAATTCATATACTCCTTATAATGCTCGGAATTATGCTTCACATCCGAACAACGAAATTGGATTTGTTTCTCCCGAGCAACTGGAGTGGTTGAAAAATGATTTAGCAAAGGCTGATAAGCCGACGGTACTTTTTTCCCATCAACACCTTAACGGTTCGGCGGGAAACAGCCAGGAAATCCAAACGATCATACGGGAGGAAAATAAGAAAGGTAAAAAAGTAATTGCTTCATTTAGCGGTCACAATCACCAAAACTGGTTAGTAGAAGTCGACAAAGTGAGCCACATCCAAATCAACAGTTCTTCCTATTTTTATGTAGGCCCTAATTTTCCCGATGTTACCGGTCGTTTCCCGGAGAATGTGGAAAACAACTATTCCGTTATGAAGAAATCAGCACCGTATGACGACTCGCTTTTTGCCATTGTTGACTTTAAAGGTCCTGAACGCATCATTCAAATAGAAGGAAGAGAATCTAACTTTATCGCTCCTTCTCCTTATGATTTGGGATATTACACCTATCGGGATCAAATGAGCCCGTCTTCTAATATTAATAATCGCACCATTAAATTCTAGAAAAAATGAGAACATTGAAAATATATCTCGCTTTATTGTTATCATGCAGTGTATGCTTAGTGTCTTGTGTCAAAGATGGAGAAATGGGTCCTCCGGGCGAAAAAGGAGTAGAAGGACCACAAGGTCCGCAAGGAGATAAAGGTCCAAAAGGAGAAGATGCTGACACCAAACAAGTTGAAGTATATGCTTCGGATTGGTTTAACAGCGCTTTTTCTGGCTCGGGAACGAATTGGAGATTTACTATTCCTGCTCCACAGATTACGCAGGAGGTATTGAACAAGTATATTGTACATGTCTATTTCTTCAATCTAAGTGGCAATTATCTTTATAAATTACCCTATAAAGGAACATATGCTTCAACCAATAAAATTATAGCAAACACCAAGGTAGGCGAAATTGAGATCCAAAGTACATATAATGTAGGTTCGCGATATCGCTTTGTCATTATTGACCCTACTAAATAAATAAAGACATGAAAACAAGATTATTTTTGACACTTATCATAGCATGGTGCATAGGTTTGTCCGCCTGCACTAAAGAATCTCCTGATGGGCCTCAAGGTCCACAAGGGGAGCAAGGAGATCCGGGAGACAAAGGAAATCCGGGACCTTCAGGAGACGATGGAGAACAAGGTGACGTAGAGGTCATTATTTCCGCATGGGAGAAATATAATTTTACAGGTTCGGCACGTGCTTGGCAGAGCGAAATTATAGAAGAGGCTGTCACACAAGATATTTTGGACAAAGCGGATATTACCGTATATGTGAAGATTGATGGTGCTATTTACGAGTTGAATTACTTTACGAATACGCATAACATTTCACAGGCTATAGTATTGGGCAAAATACAGTTATATAGTTCATTTGACGTCTCAGACCATGAATTCCGCTATATTATTGTGCCAGCAGGAGCAAAACCCGGGATCATGAAAGACCAAAAGCTACATTATAGTGATTATCAAAAACTTTATGGGTTCAGCAATTAACACGTATATTATGAAGACTTCACATTTATTATCTATCAGTTATATTATTGTTACGCTTCTATTTAGCCAGTCGTTTCTATCATGCCGGAAGCCATTGCTTCCCGGGCCAACTGGTGAACAGGGTGAAAAGGGAGATAAAGGTCAAAAAGGAGAAGATGGTCAAAAAGGCGACCCGGGGGCAGGTGGTGGCATTGGAAATGTTTATTATTCTGATTGGGCTTATTATAGTTTCGAGGGCTTATCCTCAGGATACTGGCGCTACACCGTTACCGAGCCCGCCATTTCTAACGATATCATCACCAAAGGCACCACAGTGGTGTATTTTAAGCGTAACAATCGAGTCTATAAGGTGGATTACCTAACCGATACAGAGTCGTTAACCCAACGCATAGAGTTGGGTCAGATATGGCTTTATAGCAGTTGGAATCCAAGCGATGGTACGATGTTTCGTTATATCATCATCCCTCCTACAGCATCCAGCAACTCCTCATCGAACAAGAGTAGTGCAAAAATGAATACGAAGACTTCGCAACAAGCGTCTCTTGCAATCAATTTGGACGATTATTATGAGGTTTGTGAAATATTAGATATTGAACCTTAATTTTTATTTTTGAGGGGCTGTCTTTCCAAGGCAATCCCTCATTTTTAGAATGTGATATTATGAGAAAAATAATCTTTAATTTTTTCCTGATGTTCTTTGTTGCCAATCTGGCAACAGCACAGACAAAAAACCTTACCATCGCTCATCGGGGAGCATGGGATGCTCCTAAGATTCCAGAAAACTCCATCGCATCGCTTAACAAAGCGATTGTTTTGGGCTGCAAAGGCTCCGAGTTCGACGTCTGGATGACCAAAGACAGCATGCTCGTGGTGCACCACGATCCCGATATAGCCGGCATTTTCATCGAAAACAGCAATTGGTCAGAACTCAAAAAAATTAAACTTTCCGATGGCAAACGCATCCCAACGCTAAAAGAATATTTAAAAGCGGGAAAGAGGCATAAGTCTACTCAATTGATTCTGGAATTTAAAATGTCGAAGATATCGCCGGAACGTACACGCCTAGTAGGAGAAAAATGTGTAGAAATGGTAAAACAGCTTCAAGCAACGTCGTATGTAGACTATATCAGTTTCGATTACGAGGCCTGTAAAAGAGTTATTGAATTAGATCCGGATGCAAAGGTTTCTTACGTCAACTGGAAACATGACCGGGAACCGGAGCAAATGAAAGCCGATGGTTTTTACGCGGTAGATTACCACTTCAAGGTCTTCAAGGAAAACCCTGGCCTCATTCAACGGTTTAAAGATCAAGGTATCAAACTGAACACATGGACGGTGAACGACCCAAAGGATATGAAATGGTTTATCCAGCAAGGATTTGATTATATTACAACAGACAAGGCAGAAGAGCTGATAAAGCTGACGGAAACTTTGTAAATGTAAAAATTGATAATAAAGAGGCGCAATTTCTTGCGTCTCTTTATTATTTCAATTGTGCTCTCAATTCTTGCTCCTCGATAAAGCCCAAGTGCTCCCAGATCAATCTATCCCCTTGGTATAGTTTTAAATAAGGCAATGCTTCCACGCCGAGTTCCTGGCATAGTGCTGGGTTGGCATCGGCATCTATCCGAACAAGCGTAAGGTGGTCTTCCATATCGGTAGCTATACTATTTAGAAAAGGTTCCATTTTCTTACAAGGAGCACACCAGTCTGCATAAAAATCAACCAATACCAGTTTATCTGATTTCACTAACGCTTGATATTGCTGCATATTCATTCCTGTCTCCATTCCACTAGCCGTACTTTCAGGTAGATTATTTGCGCGCCATTCCATCATACCGCCTGGTAGTTCATATATTTGCTCGAACCCCATCTCTTCTAACTTTTCTACAGCCTTGCTACTTCTTCCTCCGCTTAAACAGTATACAAAAACTGGTTTTTCTGTATCTAACATAGCAATCTGTTCGGTAAAATCAGTACCATTCCAGTCAATATTGATAGCATCTTTAATATGCCCTTTTTCAAATTCCTCTGGTGTCCGCACATCAACCAACTGTAAATATTCCACCTCCTCTATTTTATCTGCAAACGCTTGAGCCGTCAACTTATTAGAAGATTTTTGCTCCTTTGTTTGATTGTTTCCGCAACCACTCCACACTGTGATGAGCAATAATATAATGATGCTGTATCTTAATTGTACCATGTTGTCTCGGATTTTTCTGTGCCTTTGCCTCTCTCTATAAATTCTTCATGATAGAATGACCCATCCGGTCCCTTTTTGTTTTGAGATAATTCTCATTATAAGGATTCGGTTCTATTTCTATCGGTACATTTTCGACGACTTCCAATCCATAACCGACAAGCCCCGCACGTTTAGTAGGGTTATTGGACATCAAGCGCATTTTTGAAACGCCCATGTGTCGTAAAATCTGTGCTCCCACACCGTAATCCCGCAAATCGGGCTTAAAGCCCAACTGTAGGTTAGCATCGACCGTATCCACTCCCTCTTCTTGCAAACGATAAGCATGAAGCTTGTTTATCAAACCTATTCCACGGCCTTCTTGATTCATATAGACTACAATACCTTTACCTTCTTCTTGAATCATCTCCATTGCCTTGTGAAGCTGTGGACCACAATCACATCTGCATGATCCAAAAATATCCCCTGTCATACAAGAACTGTGCACTCTCACTAAGATAGGTTCATTTTCTTCCCACTCTCCTTTGAATAAAGCAAGGTGTTGTTCGCCTGTATTCTTTTGTGTGAATGCTTTCAGCTTAAAATCGCCCCACTGCGTCGGCATTTGAACAGTCTGTTCTTCCTGGATAAGGGAATCGTTTTTCAGTCGGTACTCGATCAAATCCTCAATACTAACAATTTTGAGGTCAAATCGCTCCGCTACAGGTATCAAATCCGGAAGACGTGCCATTTCCCCATCCTCTTTCAAGATTTCCACCAATACGCCTGCGGGTTCAAACCCGGCTAAGCGTGCCAGATCGACAGCAGCTTCTGTATGACCTGTACGACGCAATACGCCACCATCTTTTGCGATTAATGGAAAGATATGTCCCGGACGTCCCAACTCCTCGGGTTTAATATCGGGATTGATAAGCGCTTGAATGGTTTTCGATCGATCAGAAGCTGAAATACCGGTTGTACATCCATATCCCTGTAAATCCACAGAAACTGTAAAATTGGTTTCATACACCGCCGTATTCTGCCCAACCATCAAGCCAAGATTTAATTCTTCACAGCGCTCTTGTGTCAACGGAACACATACAAGTCCTCTACCATGTGTTGCCATGAAGTTTATTATTTCAGGTGTGGCGTTTCGGGCAGCTGTAACAAAATCGCCCTCATTCTCGCGATCTTCGTCATCCACCACGATAACGACTTTCCCCGCCTTGATATCTTCTATCGCCTCCTCTATCGTATTTAATTTTATTTCCATCTTGTATGCTCTTATCTATGCAAAGGTAGATTTCTTTATGCTGTTTTGTATAACAAACTTGTCAAAATCCCTAAGGTTATACCTTTGTTCTATTAAATTTAGAAGTGACCCATTTCCAAGCTCGTTCTGCCTTCTGTTTATATTGATCTGCATCAAATAATGCCGAATCTGTGGTTGACTTATATGTTAAAAATACCGCCAACGGTGTAAGGACAATAATTGCCATCCACATCCCTATAAGAGGATCCATGCTACCGTCTTTTGCAGCTTTTTCTGCCATAGTGGAGATAATATGATATATCAGAAAGAAAATAATCGCTACTACGACAGGCAATCCCAAACCTCCTTTACGGATGATCGCGCCCAATGGTGCGCCGATAGCAAAAAGCAATAAACAGGATACCGCCAATGTAAATTTTCGATGAAATTCAATATGATAGCGGATATCTCTTTCAACAAAAGCTCTATATTCTATATCTTTCATTTCCAAGACACTGCTCATTTGCTGCGCTTGACTCAAAGCGTTGCTCAGGACACCTCGACGCTGATCTTCCGGGACATGATCTGTCAGGAAATCATGAAACCCGTCGATAGCCACTTGCTTCACCGTATCAGCTCGATAATAAGGGGAAAAGTAAGAAACATAGCTTCGAGTTTCGGATAATATCTGGCGAGAAATGCTGTCTAGTTGCAAGCGATTAGAATCCGTGTACAGTTTGAGCTGTTTTAAGTTCAGCATCGAATGATGTGATTTAAACAAGCTCTCATCGGTCCTTTTCATCTGAAAGGCTTCCATATCAAACTTCTGTTCTGTTTCCGCAAAACGGAAGCGGGTAAATTGTTGCCGTGGATCATAACGTTTGGCGTTCTTCACACGTGACTCTTCATATCGAACACCATCTCTCAAACGTAAGATCATATAGTTGTTATCGGCAGAATTATGCATAAAACCTTCTTTTGCCAACAGCACGTTATTTGCGGTATTCCCTGTTCGATGGTCATAAATCATCAAATCATATAATATTGTCCCATCTTCGCTCTTATTCTTGGCGCGAATAGAATAGCCGGGAATGGATTTATTGAAGATTCCGGGCTTAATTAGAAAATCAGCTTTCTTATTGCGCACATCCCATAATAATGACCCCATCTTCAGATTGACCACAGGCAATATATAATCAGAAAATAAAAAAGAACCTCCTGCGAATAACGTTACGAGAACAATAAGCGGCGTCATCGCTTTTCGCAAAGAATACCCAGCAGCTTTAATGGCAACCAATTCGTAGCTTTCGCCGAGGTTACCAAAGGTCATAATGGAGGAGAGCAACATGGCAAGCGGCAACGCCATAGACAACTGAACGGCACATTGATAGCCTATAAGCTCCATCAATACATACCACTCAAAACCTTTGCCGATAAGATCATCGATATACTTAAATAAAAAAAGCATCAATAGAACGAACATCACGATACAAAAACATACCATGAACGGTCTAATAAATGCTTGTAAAATTAATAAGTGTATCTTCTTCATATCACCCCTTATCGCTCATCGCAATATGGTACAAAGATACTATTTTTTTCGGTAAGTAATCTTAGCTTATGCGCCTATAACACTCTGCAAATAGCCAACGGAATTATTCCATATTTGCTTCCTATCTTCCAAATTATCAGACTTTACGAAATCGGTTATCGCAAGTGCTACATCATTGGTTAACTCATCCTGGATAATCTCTATTTCAAAATAATAAGGCTCATCCTCCAACCATTTAAAGCGTACACATTTGTTCTCCTTTACAGACACCAACTTGGCACGATTTACTTCATCATCCCATATAAACTCATAAATTCCTTCTTTGTAATTGACGTCATCAGCAAACCATTGGGCTAATGCATTAGGTTCATGAATAAACGGGAATAAAATCCGTGGTGATGAATTTATGATATATTCTAAGTGAATTTCTTCTTTCTTTTCCATATAATTCTTTTGGTTAATTATAAAACCAAGCTATTTCTGTCTGTCCGTAAGTATACAATTTTATTTTGTGATTCAAAAAAGAATAACGGAATTAATTTTCGTAACCTCCAAAACCGTACTTTATGAGACGCGCCCATTACTTATCTACCCTCTTATTTATTGAATTAAAAATGAGAAAGTTGTGAAATGGGACGAAAAAAAAGAGATGAAAATTATTTTTTGCCTTTGGAAATGACGACTTATTGCTATATTTGCAACACGAAAAACGGCGGGGTAGCTCAGATGGTTAGAGCGCAGGATTCATAACCCTGAGGTCGGCAGTTCGATCCTGCTCCCCGCTACTTAAGGAGGCACCATATACGGGTTGTCTCCTTTTTTTATGCCAATAAAAATCTGTGCCCCAAACTGTTAGTGCCGGGTCATTTATAGTTCGATATTTGTGGCCAAGATTTTTAGCCCGTTGTGTAGTATCAATATGTGGAGGAAACGGCTTCGGTAATCATTCCGTTTTTCCAAAAGAATCTGTAATTGATTATTAAACAAGACTAAATAGTTTCCAAGCTGGAAGCTATTTGTCAATTATTTTCACACTGTAATAATCATATTCATTCCCAGTTTCTTTGTATTGAGTAACCAGTCCAAAATAAAGCGTATGATCATCTGTCCAGAATTCCTGTTCTATCACACAAAGCCATTTACCGGTTTTCTTTTCAAAGATTTCATTTAATCCAGTTATTTTTTGAAATTTATCCTGTTGTTTTTTCTGGATAAAATGTTCAAAACATTCTTGTCCTTCAAAGATCTTGTTCAATCTATATTTATCACGAGGAGAGACTGTTGCAAGACTCGGGTTGCCTACATCATAGGTGCCCTGCCCTGTTCCTAAATCAAAACTTACATCGGTAGTATGCCCACCTTCTAATAGAAGAATATCTTCAGCTGGGAAATAAGCCACAAAGGAACATTCACGTAATTGTTCCTCGTTTTCAACCAAAGTGCCGTTCCGGAAATTTATCTTGTTAATGCCCAGATAACCGTCCATTTCGTAAAAATCTACAATGCCGGCCAGTTGCTTTTGTACCGTTCCAAAATCAGTAATCTTTTCTATAGGTCTACTTACTTTCTCCTGCTGCTTAGCAGAATAGAACTGATCTTTAATTATTTTTTCAATTTCTACCTCAACAGTACGAAGGTCAGGGTTATCAATAGTTGTCCCTTCGGTTGCTATAGGCTCTTCTACCGCGTTGAATTGAACACTGCCTTTTGTTGCTACCTGCTGATTACAGGATATAACGATCATTGACAGAAAAGCGATTGCAGATAGCTGGGTGAGCGTATTCATGAATATAAATTCTATGCAGCTGACATTTCTTTGCATGCTTTGGCGCAAGTACGACAAGCTTGAGCACATTCAAGGCAGTGCTCCATTCCCATATTACCATGCTTTTCACATTCATCAGCGCATTTCTCGCATATGTCAGCACATATCCTACAGAGTTCTGCACTTAACTGCCCATCAATACTCATTACTTTTAAAGTAGCATTACAGATTGCAGCACATTCTAAATTTAGTTGTATACATTTTTTAAGGTGTTTCAAGTCTTCTTCATTTAAACAGGCTGTTCCGCACTGGTTACAGGCGACTACACATTCTCCACATGCTTCTATACATTCTTGAAATTTTGTCTGTATCATAACATTAAAGTTTTCTACTTATACGACCAACAGATGAAATTATGATTTGTTTGACTTGTCCATGGATGCCATATAACGTTGTTCTGCAAAATGTAAAATATAGCAGTTATTATATTTTCTATATCTTTGTTAGTATGAATGCAGTATACCACATGGGAAAAAACTGCCTCATGGTATTTTTCCTGATGACGGTCATTTCGTTGAAGGCCGTTTCTTCCACGAAGTCCGATATAAATTATGGGAATAACGACCCGTCTGAGCAAAGTCTTATTACTTTTGCCAAGAAACTATTGGGGGTCAAATATAAATATGGTGCGGCGAGTCCAACTCAAGGCTTCGATTGTTCCGGATTTGTCCATTATGTATTTAAACAATTTGATATAACATTACCCCGAAGCTCTTCAGCTATTGGTCAAGCTGGCCAAAACATTTCGTTAGCAGACGCCAAAGCAGGTGATATCATCCTGTTTACCGGTACCAATCCGGCAAAAAGGATAATAGGCCACGTCGGCATTGTTTTGTCAAATAACAACGGAAAGGAACTACGCTTTATCCATGCAAGCTCCGGTAAGGCGTATGCGGTTACTGAAACTATGTTGGAAGGCAGCTACAAAAAGCGATTCATGAAGGTGATCCGGGTTATATAATATACCTTCCCTTTTAAAAAATAAAAAACGTCATCGCTTTTTCCGTGTTATTATTGTCAAGAGACATACATACATGAAAAAAGACAAATTATATATCGGATGCTCCAGTTTCGCCACACCATCATGGAAAACCTTGTTTTATCCAAATGACCTACCCAAAAAAGAGTGGTTTAATTACTATTCCAAACACTTCAACACGTATGAGTTTAACGGTTCATTTTATAAGTTTCCCACAGTAGAAAATTTGTCGACATGGCATGATAAAGTTCCCGCTGATTTTAAATTTAGCCTCAAGGTTCCTAGAATAATCACGCATGTAAGAAGGCTGGAACAGTGCGACGAGGAAATAAAAGAGTTTTATCAAGTAATCAAGAAGGGGCTTAAAGATAAATTAGCTTGTATCCTCTGGCAGCTACCACCAAGCTTTAGCTATAATGAAGATAGATTGCAAGCTGTATTACGGGTGATGAACGCTGACTTTAAAAATGTAGTGGAATTCAGACATGAAAGTTGGTGGCGGGAAGACGTTATAAAAGCACTTGATAAAAATAACATCACTTTCTGCAATGTAAATTATCCTAAATTACCTACGTCAATCCAACAAACTACATCGATCGGTTATGTACGTATGCATGGCAATCCTAAATTATTCTATTCAGAATATACCCAGAAAGAGGTTAAAACACTTCATGACGAAGTAAACGCCGTTGGATTCAAAGAAGTTTATATTTATTTCAATAATACGGCATCGACAGCTGCTATAGTAAACGCTTTGCAGCTGCAGGAGATTTATAAAAAGAAAAGGTGAATTAAAAAAATTCACCTTTTCTTTGCTTTTAAACATTCTATAACGTTACGCTCTCGACATAAATATTCCCATAAGGATCTTCCGCTTCCACTTTAATAGTAATTCCAGTAGTGGCAGACGGTTTATAATAAAACATGTGATCGTTATACGCCTCTGGCTCGGCCGAAGGGCGATGAGCAGGTTTTTCGTCTCCGAAATAAGCATCGTACGCATCCCTATCCATCTCAAACCTCAGATTCTCGGTTAAAGTAGCCTTATAAACATCGTTCTCATAGACCTTAACCGTCCAATTGGTATGCCAAGCAAAAATATTGACAATAACACCATCTTGTCTAGAAGTTGTTACGGCTTGTCCCGGTTTATAGATCTTTATCTGGTAATCTTTTGATTGATCCGTACCCTTATAATACCAGTTTTTAATTTCATTGCCTTCAATCTCATAAACAGCATACCCACGCGGACTACCGTCATTACATAGATAGTTCCAAAAAGCCCCCATGACGGATCCCAAGTTGTTCTCCTCAATATCTTCACTGATTGTTGTCATGCGATTATTATGCAAGTGCCCCGTCAGGATACGCACTTTATAGCCTTCTAATAGCTTATAGAGATCCTCTTTATTGCTAACGCCTAGATTTGGACGGTCTCTTCTTGATGTATAGATATGCGTACCCAATATAATAAGTTTATCCTTACTTACATGTTTTAAGTCTTCTTCCAACCAATCAAGCTGATTTTGTGTAATATGCGCGCTATAATCACTATGCCCGTTAAAATTAACGTTGTCCAATACGACGAAATGACAATCTCCGATATTATAGGAATAATAGGTTGGTCCGAAATTCGCTTCAAACTGGCGTGCTGCGTTATAATCGTCCATTAAAACTGTCCGGTCATGGTCGTGGTTACCAATAACCTGAAATACCGGCAGTTGTAGACGTTTTATCTCCGTCGCGTATTCTGGGAAATAGGCCATGTTGTCCCAAACTAGATCCCCCAAAGAAATCCCGTACACCGGTGACTCGGTTTTCATACTATTTGCATACTCTGCTATTAGCGGTATTTCTGTATTACGCAACCAGCTCAGTTCCACCGTTTGGCCGATTTGCACATCGGCTAACGCCAGCAACTGAAATTTATTTACAACAGCTTGTTTTTTCAGACTAAAATCCCGTCGCATAACTTCACTCCTGTCCGCAGGTAACGCATAATAGATTTTCGGTAATCCATTCTCCATGGGTATTTCATAGTTTGATGGAACGGAAACAAAGACAAATTTTGCGCGTTCGTTTGCTCCTAACTGATAAATACCCTCCTCATCTGTCAGCGTCGTGGTATACCCATCGCTGACAACAGCGCCAACAACAGGTGTATCACCATCTGTAAGCTTACCGACCAGATTCATACCCTCTTTTACGACGATATCCGTAGGTTCTTCAGGAGCTGGATTTCTAACAAGTCGCTCATCCTCACTGCATCCGATAAAGAAGAGTAGGCTTAACGTTAACAATTTAAAAAATATTTTCCTTGTCATGATTCGATTATTTTCTCTTTAAATGATTTAAGTTGATTATTTGCTATTTCCTCCATATCCTGGATTCTGTAACAATAAGTTATTCGCTGAAATAGCAGAGTATGGTATTGGAAATCTATTTTTCGTGTTATCTGTCGGCTCATGATCCCACCATTTCTCTTGTGTAAATGCTTCCCAACGGATAAGATCTGTACGACGACGTCCTTCTCCAAGAAATTCGATCAACCATTCATCCAGCATTCTGTATTTATCCATATTAGCAGCCGTCACCGGGTTTGGATCGACCCTGTTTGCAAAGTTCCGTTCACGAACCGTATTGATTAATGTAGCAGCTGCTCCTGCGTCTCCCTCACGAAGCTTACATTCGGCGAGCATATAATATATTTCAGCCAAACGAATAACAGGCGCATCCGGATCAAATTGAAGTGGCTGATCCGCTAAATTGGGCTGTGGGACTTTTACGAGGCGTATTCCACTGTTCTCCTCACCTACTTGAATATTTGAAGGCAATTTGGATACGTCCCCACCATACTTTGTATTGAGTTCTTTAAATGGCGCAACAATATCAACAAGATTAAGGATTTCTCCAGAATATGCCTTTGTTCCTTTAGTAGATTCCCCTGTTATAGGATTTGTTTGAGTACCCACTAAGAACATACCTTCGTAATTCTTATTACCTCTATAAACAAAAGGTTTTTTTCGAAGGTCATTATCATGGAATTTCTCGTAAGGATTCCCCAATTTAAATTCTGTATATATCTGTCCGGTAGGTTTGCGGGAAGGACTAAGCATAAAACCATTGTATGGAGCTCCATTCCCCGAGACTCCACCGAAGTATTTACCGCTTTCCTGATGATAGAAATATCGCCAGTACCAAAGCCATGCCGCATCTGTGGTGGAACCGCCTTTGGAAGGAGCTGCCCAAATTATTTCCGGAGAACGATCATTATCGAAACCGTGCGGCCCCCACCATGTATTATCAAGTTCATAAACACCGTATTCACCGTTAATGATATCTTGGCAAATAGCAGCACATTCCGCAAATCGGTTCTGTCCGGTATAAGCCTCTGCATTGAAATAAAGCTGCGCCAACATGGCGGCAGCTGCAGCTTGTCTAATATACCCATCTTCAAATGCGCCCAATTGCGTCTTTTTCTTCAAGTTAGGAATTGCATTTTTCAGCAATCCTTCTATGTGGTCGAATGTTTCTTGTGCCGAAGCTCTTGGACGTAGCTCATCTTGGGTTGATTCATATATGGGCATTCCACCAAAGAAATCAAGACCGCGCATATAGAACCATGCAATCAAAGCCTCCAATTGTTGAACTTGATCTGCTTTGTCTTGTTCTGTCATTCCGACTGTCGAATAATCCAATGCCTCCAAATCTTCTTTAGCAGACATCGTACGAGCGATCCCCCCTCCGACTCCGTTATACGTATTTTCGACAAAACGATCATCCGGATTCCAAGTATGGTACTGCAAGCGGAAATATTCACCTCCATTATACCAATCCTCAGCACGCTGCGGACAGGTCATCGCATCCGTCGTCAATTCCTGTAGATACCAGCGGTCGGCACCAATAAACCATCTCCAGTGTGTAAACGGACGGGCAAGGACAGCGTATGTACTTTCTTTTGATGTAAAAAAGGTATCCGGCGTAACCGAAGAATAGTGTTGTTCATTGAGATCACAACCTCCCAATAAAATGGAAAGCATTAATCCAGATAATTTAAAATATTTTAGTGAGTAGCGTTTCATATCTTATCTAATTTTTAGAATGTCAGTTGTACTCCTAATGTGAACCGACGGGTTTGTGGATACATACTAGCTGTACTATTAATTTGTTCAAAACCTGGGAATAGTCCGTTTAAACTTACTTCAGGATTGATTCCTTTATAGGAGGTCAATACAAATAAATCTCTTGACGTAAAATATAGTCGTGCTTTTGATACGTATGGTGTATACTTCTTTAAATCGAACGTGTATCCAGCACTGACTGCATCGAGCGCTACAAAAGAAGCGTCGCTTATAAATACATCGCTCAATATTTTTTCGTCATTGACAGCAGCGTAACGGTCAAATGCTTCTTTTAATACGTTAAATTGTGACTGCGTACGTAACCCATAATACATATTGACCTGACTAAACACATCATAATTGATATAACTACGTAAAGACGCGGAGAAATCAAATTGTTTATAGCTTAAATTATGATCCCACGAAATGGTCAACTTAGGGATTGCGTTGCCAACATAGTGTTTATTATCGTTGATCAAATTTTCACTTGTACCCGGCACGATCTCCCCATTCTTATCGTGAATCAACCATTTACCGTTTTCGTCTAGTCCCGCGTACTTAAAGACAAAGAATTGACCGATCGTCGATCCATTTAATAGACGTCCGGCTCTCCCTGGGTTACCCGGAGAAGGAAAAGCATCCATGTCGATAATACCATCTTCCCCCAAATCCAATATTTTGGAGGTATTGTGTGAAAAACGGGCTATTGTATTATAGTTCCAATCTTTATTGCGGACGATTTCGCCACCCAATTCAAATTCCCAACCCTTATTCTGTAAGGTTCCCACATTCCGCATAATGGTAGTATGGGTCATTGGAGGCGTTGGAGCATCTGTTTGGAATAACAGGTCTTTCACGCGTCGTTGATAGATATCAAATTTACCAAATAGGCGATTGTTCCAGAATCCAAAGTCTACCCCAGCATTAAACTCCCCTTTTTCTTCCCATTTGAGATTAGAGTTGACATTTCGTTGTGGTCCGTATGCGTAAATCCACTCGCCTGTAGGCGTCGGATACATTTGACTATCCGGGCTGTACATACGGGTCGCGTAACCGTTACCAAAACTATTGTTACCCGTTACACCGTAACCTGCACGTAGCTTTAGGTCACTGATGAAAGGTAAATCTTTGATAAAGTCTTCTTCTATGAGTCGCCATCCCCCCGAAACAGCCCAAAAGTTTCCCCAGCGGTTGTTTGGACCAAATTTAGAAGAGCCCTCCCGGCGATAACTTCCGGATAAGATATAACGGTCTTTGAAGGTATAATTAACACGAGCGAATAGAGACAACAGACGCTCACGTGGATCTTTCTGCGAATCCATACCTGCTCTCCCATCGCTTAACCACGTTCCATCTTCCATATTCCAAGGCCCGACACCTTCGATAGTAAAATTGTAGTTTGTCATATTAAAACTTTCGCCATTCCCTTCCCAATAACTATATCCGGCGACCGCATCAATATTGTGTTCCTCTTGGAATATCTTTTTATAATTAAGGTAAGCATCGGCAGAGAAGCGGTTATTTTTGCTAAATCCGTGATATCCTTCCCCTCTTCTCGCATTATCAACAGATGACTTATGATACATTGACGTATACCGATACAATTGCCATTTTGACTCTTGATATCCAATGGTTCCTTTTGCGGATAAATTATCTGTCAGATTAATGTTAAGCGAAACATCGCTTAACAACCAGCTGTCTTTTCCATCATAGGTCTTTAACATGATATCAGCGACAGGATTGTAAGTCGTGCCCGAAATGCCAATTTCCCTTACATTATAACCCGATTCATTCGCATCGTTATATATAGGAATGGTTGGGTTTAACATCATCGCCGCATTGAAAGATCCGGAACCGTTTCGCTGATCTCGTTGCGCTTGACGGTATTCTGCACGTGCTTGTATCTCTACTTTGTTGTCAAATAAGGAAAATTTGCTATTCATACGTCCAGAATAATCTTTCCGTCCGTCTCCAATGACAATTCCCTTTTGATCTTGTGTCGAAAAGGTGGTATATATTAATGCATTGGGGCTACCGCCAGATATATTGACCACTTGACGATGTGAAAACGGACGATCATTGGTTAATGCACTATACCAATCCGTATCGTATCCATAGTCTTGACCAAGACCATACATGACATATTCACTCGATGTAAGAAGATCAGGGCGTTTTCTTACCTGTTCTGTCGAAAACTCTCCACTATATTGCACTTTTACATCGCCCACTTTAGCTTGCTTGGTAGTAACTAGTATAACACCACCTGCGGCCCGAGTACCGTAAATAGCACCTGCCGAGGCGTCTTTTAACACGTCAATGGTCTCAATGTCTTCTTGGCTAAGCGCGCGGATATCACCACCGGGAATACCATCAATAACAACTAATGGCCCTTGTCCTGCGTTTACAGAAGCAACTCCCCTTAACTGAAAACTGTTACCAGCGTTCGGGCTGGAAGTACCGTCAATCATCAATCCGGGTACCTTTCCTCGCAAAGCAGTAGCAATTGTAGCCCCACCTAGACCTGAAGTTAGCTTATCCCCTCTAATAGAGGTAATGGAAGAGGTAACCTGACGTTTTTCTAAGGAACCATATCCAATAACAACGGTCTCACCTAAATCAATGAATGAGGAAACCAATTGGATATTAATCTCACTTCGCTCACCCGCCAACTCTTCTAGGGTCTGATAACCGATAAGCGAAAATACCAATACATCCGTGGGTTGAATATTACTGATCGTATAGTTACCTTCCCGATCAGAGACTGTCGTTTTTTGTTCGCCTTTCACGGTGACACTCACACCGATCATTGCTTCACCATCTTCATCGGTGATAGTTCCCGAGATATTTTTGGTCTGTCCTTGGGCTGCCGCTATAAGCGTAGAGAACACAAAAAAGGGAACCAATATATAATGAAGCAAACGCTTTGTTAATTTTTTCATTTTATGATATTATTTATATGACAAAAGAGCTACTAATTTACTTTACTGTGTTTCTCCAATTTGATGTCGTTTAGCAACCAACGATTGTATCTGCCACCAAGTGTTTTCGTGCTTGGTTTTATGGTTACTTTTGTTTCGGAAGTGATACCATAAAGAGTCACACTTTTTTCTATCCAATACCAATCGGTAGCTGCATTATCTGGGATTTGGATGTCAAGATCATCCTTATACTTGGTGCTTTTATCATCTATACCGACCGATCCTGGCCCTTCTATCTCGACCATCAAGATGACATCATCGAATCCACTTCCCGAGCTTCCTCCTCGAGCAGGTGTCGCGTTAAAGGTCAGTCTCACATTCGTTGATCTGTCTGCTGTTGTATTCGGTATAGACACCAATTTAATTCCCGTCTCTACGTCTGTCTTTCCCATTTTGAAATAGTGCGCACCATAATAGAAGGCGTTCCCGTTCCAATTGATATCCTCATAGTTGCGATTTGCGAAGGCTGTAGCGGCAGACACTGTCGCAGATCCTGTGGGACCGGTGGTGTGCATATTTTTAGTTGATCCCGCGAAACCTTTTCCATGCCCCGCTGAGGTAGGTGCTTTCAACAACTCGTCTTCTCCGCCATATGGACGTACCCATTCAAAGTCATCTGCATAATATAAATATCCAACCGCTTTTCCATCGTCCGGCAACAATACTTCTTGTTTCACGGTAACAACAGTAGTTAAATTATCAGCATCTTTAATTGTAATCGCACCGGTACGTGCTACGGTAGTCGGTTCCAGACTAACAGTCACTTCCGTTGTACCAGCATCTCCTTTATTGGGCGTTACATGTATCCAGTTGTCGCTTGCCAATGTCCAAGTTTCAATAGAATTAACCTCAAAGGTTGCCTCCCCACTGGTAATTGCTCCACGTTGATCCCCTGTGATTATAGTGACCTCCGTCAGCGGAATATAAGTAAGATCCTGCTCTACCTCAACTTTTTCAGTTTTATCACCGGAAATAACCGTAAACGACCCTTGACGAGATTCTCCTGTATTATTCTTCGTAACCGTTAATATTACCGAGACATTCCCGGCTTTTCCCTCCGTTTTATCCACGGAAATCCATTCCGGCAATTCGGAAATACGCCAATCTGAATTAGTGGATATATAGATAGCCGGTGCTTTTCCATTATCGAGTAAACCTCTGATATTAACCGCTATTTCTGCAGGAGATACATTTAGTTCCTCTACTTTTTTCACTTGTTTGATATCGACAGAAATCGTTTGACCGAGGCTTTCAAATACAATCTTGCCTTCTCTGTCTTCCATCGTCCCAGCTTCTTCTACGGTTAAAAAGATCGTATAACGACCACGATCACCAGTGCCTTTACTGAGTTCTACCCACTCCGGCTTTGACGACACTTGCCAGGTTCCGCTGGTACCGATTTCAATCTGGGCATGATCTCCATTTTCTAATAATCCTTGATAATTCAACGAAACGCTATTCGTTGATACTTCGAAAATGTCATCCATATCCAATGTCCGCTTACAAGAATGAAAAGACATTGTTGCCAAAATGGTCAGCAAGATGACAGTTGCTTTTATATTTTTCATAATCTATTGGATGCTAGTTTGTTTGTATTTTTTCAATCTTGATATCATTCAAGCTCCAACGAAAAGTACCTGTATCGGAACCTGTTTTTGTTGTTTTTAATGTGATCTTGCTACCTGCTTCTATTCCGAAAAGTTCCACACTTCTTTCAACCCAATGCCAAGGGCCACCGTTAGGAATCTGTATGCTGATTTCCTCACTTGTCTTTTTTGATCCGCCGCCGACAGTACCCGGCCCTTCAATTTCAACGATAACCTGTACATTGTCATAGTTCCCACTACCCGTACGAATTGGGGTAGCATTGAATGTAAGACGAGCATTTGTTGTTTTACCGTCTTCAAGATTAGGGATATTAGTGAGTCGAACCCCAGTTTGATAGTTAGTTTTCCCCATTTTAAAGTAATGTTTCCCCAAATAGAAACAGTTCCCACCAGAATTAATATCTTCATATCCTCTGGAATTGAGTGCAGTTTTTGCAGCGGCTACGGTATTCGCATTAATTGTCGTTCCAGTAGCTTGTTTTTCGATTTCATCTTCTCCTCCAAATTCTTCACACCAGCTAAAGTCATCTTCCAAGTATACGAATCCTACATTTTGACCATCATCCGTGTCTAAATCCATAGTCTGTATAACCGTTACTTTTTCTTTTAACTCTTTAGAAGATATAGTAAGTTGCCCTACACGGGTATCCCCAGTGGTATTCTCCTGGATGTCGATTATCACGTCTGTTTGCCCCCTTCCTATAGGTTTATCCGTCGTTATCCAGTTGACATCACTCGTTATTTCATATCCTAAATTTGCTAAAACGGTAAGCGTAGGCTTACTACCGGAGCTCAATCTTCCCGATTGGATAACAGATAGCTGTATTTTGTCTACCTTGAGACGTGCTGCAGCATTCTTGGTATTGTCCTCCTTTGAACAGGCAAAAAATCCTAGACAGCCGAGCAACAGTACAAAGCCCCAGAAAAAACTTTTTTTGTGTTTCATATTTTTATAATTTGATTATGGCTATACATCTTCATTTACTGACTCTTTTATTTTAGGAATCAGATGGTACTTCTCTTCATGATTACGATAGTGGATAAATACAATAAAATAGGTCAATAAATCTTCTCATCCTCTTAAGTGTGCTAACGTTTTATATTCGGTGACACCAAAGTTCTGAATTTCGATCTGACATAAACATAGTGCTATCGTCCAGAGGAGAAAAATCAAAATAAAATAAACAAACAATACACTTAAAGTCAAACAGTTAACTCAAAATAGACACATCCGTAATCTAAACTTTTCAAGATATAAAAATGGCTTTTAACGTGTGTTTTGGCTCACCCGTAAATAGAAAAGGTTCTCAACCTGTAATATAATCAGGAAGTTAATAGGGCATTTATTCCTTTATAAGTGAGAAATAAGCTTGTTTCCGATGTTCTTTAATTCGGTCTTCAAAACTATCTGGATAGTATGATTTGTTTTTCATCTTCGACCTATAGGTATAGATCGTCGTAATCGAGCATCTTAAAAACTTGGCTATTTTATAACTATCGGTTATACCCAACCTAATAAGTGCAAAAACCCTTAGCTCCGTGGTTAGCAATTCGTTGTGTTTTATTCTCTGCTGTTCGTCTTGAGGAAACAAGCTGTTAAATTCGGAAACAAAATTTGGATACAGGTTTAAAAATGTTTCGTCAAAATTCGTGAGGAATGCTTTGTGTTCGTTATCAATATATTTAGTGGATGCCAGCTCTTTTTCTATTTTGTCTAACTTTCCTCCTTTAAGAAGTCTTTTTAGGCTCCCTCTATATTCATCAAGCTTATCGATATAATCCGAGCATAAATCTATAAACTTGCTCAGATAGGTTTCCTTCAAAAGATTTGTTGATACCAATTCGCTATTAACAAAGAGGAGTTGACTATTGGTGGTCTCCAACTCTATATTGGCTAAATGTAGTTTATCACTCAATGCGTTCAACTCCTCGTTCATTTCCATGAGATCATCATTCATTTTGCTCAATTGACCTTTTGCTCTATCCAATTTTCTATATTGTCTAACAATGTATAACGATAATAGGATCGAACATGCCAAGAGACAGACAATAACAAAGAACGCTGAAGAAATTGTATTCTTTTGCTGTAGAATCTTGGTGTTGTAACTTGCGTAGATGCTGGGCAAAATCTTTATGATATGTTGTGTCCATCTATATGCACCACTGTACATTGCATCTTGCAAAGATATTTCGATGAATTGGTAGGCGGTCTTTACGTTACCTTCATTATAGAGGATCTCAGCAAGCTTCCAAAGGGAGACATACTCTTTTACTGCGTGTTTCACATCTGTAATGGACGATATAATCAAGTATTGTTTTTCTTTTACTCCATCCCCTTTTAGCCTATATAAATCAGACATATAAAAAGCGACATGGGCCATATCACGATCGTCTGTCGTGAGTTGGTTGTAAGCTTTAGATAATACTTCTACTGCACGATCATAATCACCTTCCACTTTGATTTTATTAGATAAATGTATAAGGTGCCAAACTGAATTTTTCGGGATGATGGTTATAAGAGAATCACGGCTAGCATCTATTATCTTGTCGTACGCTTTCAGTTCACGTTCAATAATAGCTTGGTCGGCTAACCCTTTGTACAATTCCATTTGCGTAACAAAATAAAGTCTTTTGAGATCCTCCGAAAGTTCTTCTTTAAGGAAATATTCCTTATCTAATAACTCACCGCATTCCTTGTACATCCCTGTGTACGCATAAACACGAGCCGTCAATAGTAATGATTCTGTCTGGTAGGTAGGTTGTGATTTAAGGACGCTCTCTGACAGACGAAGCATCTGTTCTGCATATTGCAAAGCAGTATCAATCTGCAAATCATAATACATATGGAATAGCGTTCTGTATGCATCAAATTGCGCCACGCCATCGGTAGTTGAATGCAATTTTTTTCGTACACTATCAATCTGACTTAACTTCTTTTCCAAGTAATATTCTCGATCAGCAATTACTTGGTTTAGTGTTTCAAGAGATTTCTCCGATGAATCTCTTGAGCTACATTGGCTGGTTAATAACAGTATTACAGCGGATATAAACACGCTGAATAGTGTACGATTTTTCTTCGAAATATAATTTTCAGCCATTTTGTTTCTTATTTTACCATGTTTGTCATCCCATTATCTTACCTAGCGCACAAGCTTGAGGCGTTAGCGAAGAGATCATCCTTCAAAATATAGGTAACGTAACGCCATTCGATACGACAAATTTAGTATTTAGTTTATAAAACTCGACACTTACATAAGGCGTTATAATTTGATACGTTTGCTACGTAACATGCAATCCATGTGCAGGTACATCTTCACAAAGTCAACGTCCTTTACGATAAACAAATTGTAAAATATAATCAGGACATTTGTATTTTTGGCATATTCATAGGACACTTTGATCAATCTCGGTGACTTTTTAGCTAATTCGTCCTTCTTGAAGCCAACCTCCGTCGTAAAAATCACAAACTTGGAACAAAGGTATCGAAAGTCAAAAGTATCGGTTCTCCCCTTAATAAAACTTACATAAAATTAATTGTACCATGAGTTAAATGCAATGTTGTATGAGACTATATCGTATTTCTTTAAAAGCATGTTACGTAGCATGAGTTTAAAGTTAACCGCTTTAGCTATCTAGTATAACAAAGTTGGGAATACGCTACGGAATTACATATCAAAGTTTTGTAACTGACGTGTCAAATACAATGAGAAAGTAAACATGTCATCGAAGTTCATTCAGAAGTTCGATGACTTACAGGTCATGTACAATGAGGTTGTGAACATGTCGTTCATTACCATAAATGATAACGCACACCGAACATTAAAAAATTGGGTTGTATTTCTTCCCATTCAAAATGGAATTTTAGTTTATACCCTGTATATAACGATAGATTCACCGCTGGAAAATAATAACTAACACCAGCCTGCCCATTTAATATCGTAAAGTTTTCACGCTTTTCTGGCCAAGCCTGCTCTTCGGAAAGATCTTGATAGCGATAGAAATCCTGGCTTATACCACCTCCGAGGAAAACATTAAAATTACTTTTCGTTCTATCTAATAACGAAAGTATATAATCGCCACCAACAGCTACATAACCACTTCGCCCATACACCTGTGCCTGGACCGCGGAGTGTTTGGCAAAATCATATTTCCCTTGAATCCCAAAAGCTCCTTGGTAACTGGGGGATTCTAATTGCACATCGCCATAAAAACCAAACGCCCAAGCGTGGTCTTGCGCTTTTCCTTGAAATACTATTATAGATAGAAATACTAATAAAAATATGTTCTTCATTTGTTTAATATCATCACGAGTTACGAGATCGATAACGCTTGTATAACTTAATAAGAACCATCAATAATACAGCCAGCCCCAATAACCCCAACACACCATAAATCCAATCGATGGCTGATCTAAAGATAACTAAAAAAACGATGGCAAAAAGAATAATGGTGGACACTTCATTCCATAAACGCAACTGCGAAGAAGTCCATGTAGATTTACCTAATGCCAATAGTTTCATAATTTGTTGACTCTTAAAATGGTAAAACAGCAGTCCCGCCACAAAAGTAAGTTTTACATGCATCCATCCCTGACTTAACAAACCTGGTGATAGATAAAGCATAGTCAATGCAGAAGCAACGGTGATATACATCGCAGGTGTGGTGATTACCCACCAAAGCCTTCGTTCCATAACCATGAATTGCTCATGCAATACCTGATATTCTATGTCCGATTTCAGCTTTGCTTCCGTATGGTAGATAAACAGCCGGGGCATATAAAATAGCCCCGCCATCCAGCAGACCATAAAGATAATATGCAACGCTTTTGCGTATAAGTATATCATTTTATTTAATTAGTGATCAGTGACTATATAGTTAACTAATTTTTACTTATCACTTCATTACTCATTACTTCGTTGCGCTAATATCGGAATTCCTTAACCACATCGATTGCATATTTCACATTATCAAAAGGAATATCCGGCATAATCCCATGTCCTAGATTAAAGATAAATCCTTCCTCGCCACGCATACGTTCAAATAACTGCAAAATTTTATCTTTAATGACATGCTTATCTGCATACAATACAAACGGATCTAAATTTCCTTGTACGGCAATGCCTTTTGGAAGCATTTGCTTCACGTTTTTCAAATCAGCGTTCCAATCGATGGATACCACATTTGGCTTCGCTTCTGCCATCATCGGCGCAAATACCGAAGAACCTTTACAGAAAGAAATCACCGGAACGGACCGTTTAATATTGTCCAGAATATATTTATTATAGTAATGCGCAAAATCGCGATAATCGTTCCATGATAATGCTAATGCCCAACTATCAAACAATTGTATAGCATTTACACCTGCTTCGATCTGCATATTCAGATAGCTTATCGTTACATCGGCTATTTTTTGCAACAGTTGATGTGCTAACGCTGGCTCATTATTAAGCAATAACTTGGTTCGTTTAAAATCTTTAGACGAGCCTCCTTCTACAAGGTAACTCAATATCGTAAACGGCGCCCCCGCAAAGCCGATTAAAGGGATACGTCCTGCTAAACGTTTTTGTACCACACGGATAGCATCCGCAACATACTGTAACCTATCTACGCAATCGGTCTCCAGTCTATCTACATCAGTCTGTGTACGTACCGGATTACTGAATCGAGGCCCTATTCCTTGCTCGAACGATAGATCTCCTCCCATTGCCTCTGCCGTTACCAGAATGTCGGAAAATAAGATTGCCGCATCAATATCCAAAAGATCAACGGGCAACATCGTCACATCTGCTGCGATTTCCGGCGTTTTGCACATCTCTAAAAAGCTGTATTTATTCTTTATTTCCCAGTATTCGGGCATAAAGCGTCCGGCTTGACGCATCATCCAAACAGGAGGTCTCTCCGTCGACTGCGATAATGCAGCTCTAATCAATAAATCGTTCTGTAAAGTTTTGTCCACTAGGTTTGTTTATTTAATTCTTTTTCTATTTTTTCAACAATTGCTTTTTGGCGTTCTGTAAGTTTCAGCTTATTTGCGAGCTCGATATACACAGGAACACGGTCGTAATTACGTTTTCGTAAATTGATATTGGCTAGATTAATCAATACAAATCCTTTCTCCGAATCGCGTTTCCAAGGCAAGCGGGAAGCTAATTGAAAGTGATATTCCGCGTCGTCGATCCGTTCCTCTTTGAGCGCGATATTTCCCATCATGAATTCATAATAATTTCGGCGTCTCTTCCGTAGTTTATCAGGATCCTTAATTTCCGCTAGCAGTGCTTTGGTTTTCTCATAGTCTTGCTTGTGAAATGCCTGCGTAGCTAGAAAAACGGTACCTTCGCGATAATGGCTCCATATAAAGTATCCAATCAGCCCTAAAATATAAATAATGATATTATAGTGCTTCTCGTAAACCGCATAAAGAAGAAATGTCACTGCGATACCGATGACAATCATCCTTGATCGTGTGTTCATCTACGCGCTGGTTGGTGTATCTGTAAACTTATACCCTACGCCACGGATCGAATGAAAATATACAGGATGTTTTTGGTCGGGCTCAAAATATTTACGGAACGTCAGAATAAAATTATCAATCGTACGTGTTGATGGATAAACGTCGTAATTCCACACGGTTTCTAATATCTGCTCCCGGGAAACGGCTTCATTTTTCCGTTCTATCAATAACTTTAACAGCATCGTTTCTTTTTTCGTCAACGACGTTACTGTGCCGTCCGCATGATGAAGTTCATAGGAGTTAAAATAAATTGTTTTATCTCCAATTGTATACGAATTAAATTCTTTTAAATCGTCTGATTTAAGTCCCCTACGGATTAAATTGCCTACACGAAGGATAAGCTCTTCCAGATTAAAAGGCTTGACTAAATAGTCATCGGCGCCTTTTTTTAAGCCTGTGATACGGTCTTCACTACTGTTCTTAGCTGTTAGGAACATAATAGGTACTTCCGTATTCTGTAAACGGATAGTTTCGGCAACCTGAAAGCCGTCGATTTCGGGGATCATCACATCCAGAACAATCAGGTTGAAGCGCTCTTCCTTAAATATCTTCAATGCCTTCTTTCCGTCTGTAGCTGTCGTTACCCGGTAACCTTCTAGCTCCAGATTTAATTTGATGGCTTCCAATAAATGTTCTTCATCTTCTACCAATAATATACGTTGCTTAGTTTGCATAATTTTCAAATGTTACTTCAAAAATACTCCCAGATGGAGTGTTATCTTTTACCTTAATGGAGGCGTTGTGTTTTTGCAATACTGTCTTCACTATATACAACCCTAAACCCGTGCCTTTAGTTTTACGTGTAGACTCATTGCCTATTCGGTAAAACTTGTTGAATATGTTTTTTTTCTCTTCTTCTGGTATACCCTGCCCATGATCGGCAACAGAAAAAATAATTTTTCTGTTTTCGCTTTCTTTCAGTTTTACATCCACCGTTGCACATGGAGGTGAATATTTTATGGCATTTTCTATCAAATTATTTACCACATTAGTGATGGCAAATTTATCCGCATGGATAACCACGTCTTCATCTAATTCCGGTCTTAGAACTTGGGAGCTACATGCATTTTTCTGTAGTCTATCTACCACACTATCCACCAATTCTGTCAAATTAAAATTTTCTTTTGGGAAATTAAAACTGCGGTTTTCCAATTTGGTCGTCAATAATACATTTTCGACCAGGTCATCCAACCGTTCGATGTCCTTCAAAGAATTGGAAAGGAAAACTTTTTGTTGCTCCCTGTCCAAATCACGTTTTAGAATGGTCTGTATATACAGTTTTACAGAAGCCAAAGGTGATTTCAATTCGTGGGTTACCGCCAATAAGAAATTCTGCTGCTGTTGTTGTTGTTTATGTTCACCGCTAAACAGTTTCTTTAACCGCATCGCTCCCCAGATAAAAATCAATAAGAAAAAAATTCCTTCCCCAATGATCATCCCTTTGCGCTCTGGTTCGTAATTTACTAGGAGATATCCCCACCAAAGCAACTGGGTGATGGCGTAGAACACCAAAAAATAAAACAGTACGAGCGCTCTCTTCATACAATAAATTAATGTCGCACAAAAATAACCATTTGTTAACCTCAAAGGAAATAGTCTGTGCATTATGACAATAGGTTAAGAAAGGTGTTATCTTTGTATTATGTTTTTCCATAAAAAAGATATTTTCTTCGATTTAGACCATACCATTTGGGATTTTGACAAGAATGCACAAGAAACACTACACGAGCTTTACTACAAATACCGTTTTGATAAGTTGATCGGAAAGAGTGATTCCGACCTTTTTATTGAAACTTATACTGTTAACAATCATCGTCTTTGGGGACTTTATCATCATGGTAAAATTGATAAACCGACTTTGCGTCGGCTACGGTTTGCCGATACGTTTACCCAACTAGGCGTTGAACCTGAATTATTTCCAGCGGCATTTGAAGAAGAGTATTTAAGCATCTGCCCTACCAAGACGAATCTCTTTCCAAACGCGGTTGAAACATTGACCTATCTACAGCGTAAATATAGACTGCATTTAATATCGAATGGCTTCAAAGAAGCCTGTGAAAAGAAGTTAGAGCACAGTAAACTGAAATCTTATTTTAAAACTATTGTTATTTCGGAATTATTTGGCATAAATAAACCCGATCGAAGAATCTTTGAGCATGCTTTACAAAATGGAGAAGCCGAGCGGGAAACATCTATCATGATTGGGGATAATCTTGATGCCGATGTTCGAGGTGCGCAAAACGCAGGGATGGACGCTATCTTCTTTAATGCAGTTGGTCTTGAGCAACCGAAAGATGTACGCCATATGATTCGGGATTTAGGCGAATTACAGTTGGTTTTTTAACAGTAAAGACGCCTTGCCGGCGTCTTTACTGTTAAAATTTTACAATACCTTCACGGCAATATTCTTCAGCCATACATCATCGCCATGATCCTGGAACCCGATAACACCCGACTTAGATTCTCCACCGACTTTATTCAACAACTCGAATGCCAACGGCCACTTTTCTTGACTAAACTTACTCGCTTGTAATAACGCTGTCCATTCCGGCGTCCATATCGTATATTCTACCACTTTTTCACCATTTTGATAGTGGATTACTTTCCCATCATTGACAACAATCTTCGCTTTATTCCATTCCCCTGCCGGATTACCATTTTGAGGTTTTGCAGGTATCATATCGTAAAGCGAGCCTGATTTTCGATTGCCATCGACTCCTTGTTTAGCATCGGGATGATTTTCATTATCCAATAGCTGATACTCTGGACTCGATATGTATATCGGTTGTCCTTTTACTTCTTTTGCCAAGAAAAATACACCTGAATTACCTGCATGTGAAATCTTCCATTCAAACTCCAGTTCAAAATTTTGAAAATCATGCGCAAAGATAATATCTCCTCCGTCCTCTTTGGTCAGTCCTGATGCTTTGCTGGAAAATTTCAATGTACCGTCTTCAATTCCCCATTTTGCAGGAACTTTTTCTTTATTGTATCCCCGCCAACCTTCCAACGACGTGCCGTTAAATAATACATACGCCCCATCCGCATTTTTCTGAAGCTTATTAACATCAATTTTCGGGAGGTTATTCAACTCATATGGCGGAACATTTTTGCCAACAGCCGTGGCATTTTGTGCTTGGCAAATAGTGGTGGACATTAATACAACCACCCCTACCATATACATAAATCTTTTCTTCATATTAAACACATCTTTTAGTTGTTCGCTAAAGGTAGAAAAATATATGAATTTTTAAAAACCACCTTCCATACCTTCGTCCATACCGTTATCTCCTTCACGATCCTCCCTTTTCTTATTCAAATCCTGAATACCAAAACGGTACGTGAAGGACAACGAGAACATGCGACGCATCCAACGGTTTTCCATTTGGATAAACTGTGTCGGCAAATTGTTTTCCATACGGAACCTGCGTGTGTTAAATACATCCCGCACGTTAAACATTAAGCTCCCCTTCCCTGCCAACACGTCCTGACGTACCGCCACATCGAGCCCTGTCATCGAACGCATTCGTCCTTGTACCCATTTCCGGGGAGCACGATAGAAACCACGAGCCTGTAAGGTGGTGGATTTTGTAAATTTTACATTCGTGTTGATGTTTCCATTCCAACTGAAGTTCTCTACATCTCCCGTGTTGAATTCTGCATAGGGCATGGTTTTATCATAAAACAAGTTCACATTCGCCGTTGCGTCCCACCACCGCAGAAAATTCACTTTTGATATCAATTCCAGACCCATCGCGTCTTGTTTTGATACGTTTTCCCAACGACTATAGGTCACGTTACTTCTGTCGCCCACAATATCCGCTATTTCCTCGGGGTCTCTCAAAAACGGACTCATCATATCACTTGAGCGACGATAGTATGCAGAACTGATAAAGTTCCATTTGTCATAAAATTTTGCAAAACTCAATTCAAAGGAATGTATATCCTCCGGCAATAAGTTTGGATTACCTTGTCTATAATTGATTTCATCATTTACATTGACAAAAGGGTTCACCTGCCACCCTCGTGGGCGTTGCACTCTGCGTGTATAAGAAAGCTGTACTTTGTCACCGGAATCACCCACTTCATACGACAAAAAAGCACTGGGGTAAAGACGAAAGAAATCTTGATTCCCGTCATTTCTTTTTTCATCTTCGGGTGCGTCTGGATCTAAATTATAGTAAGTAGACCTTAAATAGGTTTGCTCTCCACGCAGCCCTACTTGCATACCTAATTTCTCTGTCAGCTTTCGTTGATAATTCGCATATAATGCATGCACACTATTCGTCAGGTCAAAATCGTTGCTGACACCAAAATCCGGCATAAATCTTCCGGTCAAGGTATCCAATACTTCCGACCATTGGGAATCTTCACTATTGCGCACAATCGTACGGTAACCCGCTTCAAATTTATGGTCTTCCGCAAACGGCAGAACATAATCCAATTGAAAATTCCAGTTCTTTCCGGCCTCACTCGTTACATTCTGGCGTCGGAAATCCGCACGACCATTGTCATAGGTCTGATGAAAATCATTTGTTCCATCTTCCGTATCATTCCCATACGTAATATTAGCCGTGATTTCCTCGCCCTCTCTTTTGAGTTCCTGCTTAAAATCAAAGGTTATATCTACCCCTAGATCTTCTTCGTACTGCTGTGAAATTCGAGAAGAATGGTCTCCTAAATCTGGAATATTAAAATAACGATAATCAATATCCGAACGCCTGTCATTATCGCGAACACTAACATTCGCTCCTAAACTAAAAGTGGTTTTAGGCGCAGCATACCAATCGGTACCAAACCGAAACGTATGGTTCTTACCTTTCCGATTACTTTCGGTCGTACTAATCGTGCGCTCGCTATTTTCTTGAATTACACCATCAATTAGCTCGGTATTATCGTTAAAACCATCGCCCGGGCGATTCCTATTTGCGTAGTTATAGCCGCCGAAAAAATTAAACTTACGATCTCTGTAATTCAAGTCAATTCCCGCATTGTAGTTTTCGTAAGAGCCGCCCGATGCCGTTACACTTCCGTTCAGTCCTGTTCTCACGTTCTTTTTCAATATAATATTGATGATACCCGATTGGCCCTCCGCATCATATTTGGCAGATGGGTTGGTAATAAGTTCAACTTTTTCTATGCTATTCGCCGGCAAGGATTGCAGCAATGCATTTATATCGGAACCAGCCATAGCCGATTCTCTTCCATCGATCAAGATTTTTACACTGCTGGAACCCCGGAGAGAGACATTCCCATCAGCGTCGACATCAAGTGTTGGCACATTTTCTAGCAATTCACTCGCTGAACCGCCTACACTAACCAAACTTTGGGAAACATCAAACACTTTTTTATCAATTCCCAAACGCATCTCTGGCGTGCGTCCTTCCACAACTACTTCCTCGATCAACTTGCCGTCATCCATCATGGATACCTGCGCCAGTTTTACTGGCTGTGAACTCGCTACACGTACGTTTTCAATAAGAACATTTTCTTTCCCAACATAGGTAATCCGAATCGTATATGTTCCAAAATCAACGTCAGAAAACACCAGTTTTCCCTCGATGTCGCTCTGCGCGCCTTGAACATAACTTTGATTGGATTGTTGGAGAAGGGAAGCGCTAGCGCCAATAATGGGATCGTTAGTCTCTTCATCAATAACAATGGTTTCTATCTTACCTTGTTGTGCGAAAAGAAATACAGGGCAAAAAATAATAAAGAAAATCAGCTTCAAGTGTCTTGTAAATATCATGTAAAAATTGTCCTTTCCACAAAAAAACAAAATAAAAGCTGCTATCGTTCTATCGTAACTGCATTATTACGATGTCATTTTCCTTTTTTTTGTGTTAAGGGGGGATAATGCTTTGAGTAGACGAACGCGATCAATAATTACTCTACAGAAACTGTCAATCCCTCGGATTTAAGGATTTTCCTGTATATTTCCATCTCTGTTAACGAGCCTTCGAGTACCGCGCATTTGCCTTCTGTATGCACTTTCCACGCAATTTGTTCAGCTTGTCCTTCCGAGTATTGCAAATGCTTCATCAGGCAATCGATGACGTGATCAAATGTGTTGATTTCGTCATTCCACAGAATCAAACGATTCGAAGACCGAACCGTCGCTAATATCTCTTCAAGCGTAAACGCTTCTTGCTCTGTTTCTACACCCATGCTGCAAAAATAATTAATATTTTAAAAAATATGTAGATTTACAAACTAATCATGAGGAAAGTAAGATGTTTCAATCGAAAATTGCCGGCATAGGTTATTACGTGCCAAAAAATGTTTACACAAATGATGACCTTACCCGGTTTATGGATACCAGTGATGAATGGATCCAAGAGCGGACAGGCATCAAAGAGCGACGCTATGCCGACCGTATAGGAGAGACGACTACCACAATGGGTATCGAAGCGGCTAGAATTGCGATCGAACGGGCAAATACTACAGTAGAAGATATTGATTTTATCATATTCGCAACATTATCGCCCGATTATTATTTTCCGGGTTGTGGCGTGTTATTACAGCGCGAAATGGGCATGAGGGAGGTTGGCGCACTTGATATCAGAAACCAGTGCTCCGGCTTCGTATACGCACTCTCTATTGCCGATCAGTTCATCAAAACAGGCATGTACAAAAACATTCTGGTTGTCGGTTCTGAAAAACATTCTTTTGCATTGGATTATTCCACCCGCGGACGTGCTGTTTCGGTTATCTTTGGCGACGGTGCCGGAGCCGTCGTGGTACAACCAACTAACGAAGCTGGAAAAGGTATTCTCAGCACCCATTTACATTCGGACGGAGCTGAAGCTGAAAAACTTGCCATGTATTACCCTGGAACTTCTGGTGGAATGTGGTTGGATAAACAGCCAGATTGGCCGGAGCAGGAACTTGGAGGTATGCTATTTACAAAAGAAATGTTAGAAGATGGCTCTGCATTTCCATACATGGATGGACAAGCAGTATTCAAAAAAGCCGTTGTTAAATTTCCGGAAGTTATACAAGAAGCATTGGCAAAAAATAATCTCCAATCGACCGACATTGATTTACTTATCCCTCATCAAGCCAACCTACGGATTGCTCAATTTGTACAGAAAACATTAGGGCTGGGTGACGATCAAGTTTTTAATAACATCCAAAAATACGGTAATACTACCGCAGCCTCTGTTCCTATTGCTTTATGCGAAGCGTGGGAAGAGGGAAAGATCAAGGACGGTGATTTAATCTGCTTAGCTGCCTTTGGTGCCGGATTTACTTGGGGGTCTGCGTTGATACGGTGGTAGTTTTCTTCTTCTTATTTTTCTTGAAACCAGAATCGAATATAACATCCCATATCGCGGAACTGACTCCGAATCCACGCTCCGGATCAGCATAGTGATGGAGCATATGGTGATCTTTTATTTTCTTGAACAACCCCGATTTAAAATTAGCATGGTGCATGGCGTAGTGACATTCGTCATAAATAAGATAGCCTAAAAGAAATCCAGCGAAAAAAGCGGCCAATATAAATTCCGGCAAAAATAGACTGAAAATAAAATAAATAATAGCAGCTAGGGGAATGCTAGCTGATAGTGGCATGACTAAACGCAACCGATCTTTTGGATAGTCATGATGTACACCATGAAAAATGAAGTGTATACGCCTACCCCAATTCGATGTTGGCTCATAATGAAATATCCAACGGTGTAATACATATTCCGCTAACGTCCAAAAAGCCAAGCCAGCAAAAAAATACAAAGTTATATTTCCTACAGACATTTCACCTTTTGTATAGGCTTTATAGATAAAATAGCCTATCACCGGAATCCAAAATATTAGAGGAACACTATAATGTATTTTAGTTAAGGATTCCAAAAAATTATTTTTAAACATCCGAACGGATTCAGTTCCGTTTGATACATATAACTTCTTTGCCATAATACGCAATTTTTATGAACTTATGTCTTTCAAGACCGAAAATAAATCTTCATTTCATTTTAGTCCCACCGTCAGACAGGGTTTTTCCAGTATAGTAACACAAAATTACCAAGTATTAGGTTCTTATCAAAGCTTTACTTTTTGAACATTTTCACATTTTTGTCAAATATGCACTCTTCCTATACTACCCGCACCAGTAATCCTTTTAAATATTCGCCTTCTGGAAATGATGCACGAATTGGATGGTCTTCCGGTTGATTAAACTGTCGAATAAATTGGATTTCCTTTCCGGCATCTAACGCAGCCCAAGCAACAACTTGTTTAAAAGTATCGATATCCATCGCTCCAGAACAAGAAAAAGTAGCCAAGAGTCCTCCACTTTCTAATAAGAGCAATGCGCGTCTATTCAAATCTTTATATGCTCTAGCCGCCTTATCCAAAGCTGAACGGGATGGAGCATACTTTGGAGGGTCTAAGATAATAACATCAAACTTTTCCTCTTCTTCCCTCAGCTGGCGAAGATACTTATTGACATCAGCCTGAATGGCTGTGAGCATAGTCGTATCGAAACCATTTAATACTATATTTTTATTCAATGTTTCGATAGCCAAAGCGGAGCTATCCACCGAAACAACAGAAGAGGCACCTGCCTTGAAAGCATTCAATGTAAACCCTCCCGAATAACAAAAACAGTCCAACACACGTTTATCTTTGACGTATTGTGCTGTCAGCGAGCGATTATCCCGTTGATCACAATAAAAGCCGGACTTCTGACCCTCGACAATGTTTATCTGGTAACGAATACCATTTTCTATCACCTCAACAAATTCGGATGGCATTTCTCCGTATAGCAATCCATTCGTGTCCGATAATCCTTCATGTTGGCGAGCATTCAGATCGCTCCGCTCATAAATCCCCTTGGGCTGTAAAAGCTGTACCAATTCTTCGACAATGATGGTCTTCACGGTTTCTATACCGGAAGAATGTATTTGTACCGATAAGAAATCGCCATATTTGTCGACGATAAGCCCTGGTAAAAAATCAGCTTCCGCAAAAATCAACCGCACGGTATTGTTTTGATCCGTTAACAAATGGGTTCTCAGTTGTATAGCACGTTGTACACGACTGCGCCACCATCCATCGTCTACAGGATGCTGCTGGTTCCATTCCAATAGGCGGACAGCTACTCGCGAATGGGCGTTGTAAACACCATACGCTATAAATTCTTTATCTATATTAAAAACCTTAACAATAGCACCATTTGCAGGTGTTCCATCTACGTTTTTTATGGCACCAGAAAAAATCCAAGGATGTAATTGCCAAGCAGCTTTTTCTTTGCCTTTATGCAGTGTTATTTTGTTCATACTTGCAAAAGTATAGGTTAAACAGGCAAAAAAATCAGAATAACGATATTTTATTTTAAATAAAAAAAACAGGTGAAAGAAAACTTTCACCTGTTTGGCTTTTTAACTAAGTTTAGTAACCTGGGTTTTGTGTTAATCCCGGTTCTACTTTTAGGCTGTTTTCATGGAACGGCCAAACATAATTATTAGCCTGAAATGTGCGATCTTCTATTTTCAGAGATTCTAGTCGACCATTTACCAGTTTGGTATGACCTAAAGCAGGTTTATTCATAACTTCCTGTGCGATGCGCCAACGTAGAATATCATCATAGCGGAGTCCTTCTCCTGCGAATTCTACACGGCGTTCGTTGCGAATAAGTTCGATCCATTGTTGTTGGCTATATGAAGTAAAATCGGATAAGGTAACGTCAGCATTGGCCATATCAAGTCCTGCTCTTCTTCTTATTTGATTGATACAATCTTTTGCCAGCGCATCGATATCATTTTGCATAATCTTCGCTTCAGCATAGGTTAATAGGACTTCCGCATAACGTATTACACCAAAATCCAAGTCTCCCGACGCACGGGAATAATCAGCTGGATCCACAAATTTCTTAAACCAATATCCGGATTTCCCTGCTCTTGCCTTTTCATAATAATACGTACTATTTGGATCATAAATATCAATAACCTCCCCATTGAACGAATCACCATTACTAATTATACTGGCTTTGAACCTAGGATCGCGATTCAGCTTTGGATTCAATTCATATTCCTCTTTAGTGTGCAACGGACAATCGTCTATGGGACGTCCCTGTAAAGTCCAATATGAATCCACCAATGCTTTAAGCGGCACTAAATAAGCCTGACCCGAACCCGTTTTGGATTGAGGAGCCAAATTCGTAAAAGAAAAAGTCGCTGCAGAAGGATGACTTTCCTTGTTAAAGGTCATAATATATTCTTTATTTGCCCTATGTCCCGTATAATTAAAAAGGTTCTCGTAATTGGCATACAGTTCGTATTTTTTACTATCCATAATTTCCTTAGCTAGTCTAGCTGCCCGTTGATAATCCTTATTGTAAAGAGCATATCGCATAATTAAGGCTTTAAAGGAATATTTGTTAAACATGTACGCATTTGTTGTATAGGCATCATCGGGAAGTCCATTTGCGACCTGTTCCGCCAGCGGAAATAACGTCTCTAATATCTCTTCCTTGGATTTAGCCGGTTGCAGAGCTGTTTCTAAATCGGCAGGCTCTAAGAAAAACGGTACGTTAGCATATCTGCTGGTCAATTTGAAGTAATGCCAACACCTCAACGCTTCCAGTATACCTTTATACTTCTGTCGAATCAATTCATCTTCGACGTATGGAACATCTATGTTTGCAATAAATGTATTGATACGCCCTAGATGCTTCATATGCAAATTATAATAGTAATAAACGGCCGTAGTATTAGAGTTTAAGTTTCCGTTAGCTATCGGTTGATGGTGATCTCCAGACATCCTGCTATAAGCATTGTCGGATTTCCCCTCTTCCATATAAAAAAAATTGGCTCGCACAGCGACACTATTTGCCGTGTTGGAAAACACATCGAGATAACTACTGTATACAACGCGGAGAATATCCGCCTCCGTACTGAAAAACTCCACAAAGTCGGTTGCTGTTGGATCAGTTTTATCCAAAAATTTCTCGCAACTGGACAATGAAAATACAGTGGAAAGAATCAGTATATAGAATGATTTTTTTGACATTTTCATTTTATTAAGTTCAATGTTTAGAAAATTGATGTTCTAACGCCAATGGTGTACGTAGCCATACGTGGATAATTTCCGTTGCCACCGTTTCTCTCAGGTTCAAGACCTTCCCATTTTGTAAACGTAAACGCATCCTGTGCATTTATATAAAACCGGGTATTCTTAAAGCTTTTACCTATGCTTTTTACCGTGTACCCCAACTGCAACATTTTTATCCTGAAATAGGAAGCATCGCTTAACCATATGTCACTCAAATAGGTATTGGTGCTTACACCCGTCCATACGCGAGGAAATCTACTGGCCGTATTTTCAGGTGTCCAACGGTTGTCTGCATATTCTTGACGCGGAGCACCCAAAGCATTCGTCGAGCCATCAACAAGCACAGGATAACCCTCCTGCCCTTTTAACCAACCTAATCGTCTGCCTACGCCTTGTCCAAGTAAGCCGAAGTCCCAATTCTTATATTTGAGATTTAGTTGAATAGAATAGTTAAGGTGCGGAAACGGATCACCGAGATTTATGCGGTCTGCGTCATTGATAATACCATCGTTATTTTGATCTACGTAACGTATATCACCAGGAAGTGTATTGGCCATTTTCGCCACCGTTGCATCCACATCAGCCTCGTCTCTGAAAAACCCGTTGCTTTCGAACCCATAATAGTTATCAATGGCAATTCCCTTATACCATATTTTGTCATTGTTATTAGTAAAAACCAAAGTATCTGCCGCGTTATATCCCGCTTTTAAGACTTCGTTGACGTTATCAAAGAAGGAACCACCGATACTGTATTCTACATTCCCAATTTTATCCTTCCAATTTGCAGATAACTCATATCCTTTATTGCGAACTTCACCAATATTCAATGCAGTTGTCAAAGAATAGGATCCTGTTAATGGCGGGACTGGGAACTCATCGTAGATAAGATCATATGAAAATTTGTCGTATACTTCCGCCGTAAAGTTTAATCGATCTCTTAACACCGAGACATCCACGCCGACATTCCACTGTTTTTGTTTCTCCCAAGAAAACTGATAGTTCGGCACCCGCATCGTCCATCCATACTGATTTACAACTTCTTCCCACAGATAAGGATCGACATTCTCATTACCTATTAAACCATAAGACGCCCTAAATTTTAAATTAGAAATGACACCTTCTTCTCTAAGCTTCGATAGAAACGATTCATTGTGGGCATTCCAAGCCAAGGCTACTGATGGGAAAAAACCCCACTTATGTTTTGGCGCAAATTTGCTACTTCCGTCTGATCTTCCGGTTGCCTCCAATATATATCGGTTATCGAACGAATAGTTAAGTTTTCCGAAAAACGATGCTTTCGAAATCTCGCGATAATCGGTGTAGGTATAGTTCATCACCTCTGTACCGCCTGTAAAATATATTTTGTCTTTATCCCCCCGTAGACTGTTTGTATAGTTTACCAAAGCTCGTGCAGTTAATTGGCTTTCACTCACACCTTGCTCAGCTGAAGTGGCATTCGTAGCTATTGATATAGGTTTCCCGTCTGCATCCAGATACTTAAATGTCTTTCTTTCTGTTTTATGAGCAGATTTACTAATCATATAAGATACGTTTCCCTCTATATTTAGATTGTCGTTAATAAAGTACCGTGGACGTAGATTGATAGTACTGCGGTCGTGCATATTATTTTTAATACCACCCCGGTTTATTCTAGCAACTGGATTTAAATCATTGTGCAAAATATAATGCTCCGGAAGATCAGAATCATAGTATACTTGTTGCGTTGGGTTCATCCGCCACGCAATTTGATAGAGACCGTCACCATTATCGTTGGCAAGTAGACGATCTACCTGTAATCTATGTGCATAGAAATCCGCGAGTAATGAAAATTTATCTGCAATATTGATGTTCGTATTAAAACGTGCCGAAAATTTTTGCGTACCTTCTATTGCATTCAAACCTGTTTCCCGGAGATGCCCGAGCATAAGATTAAAAGTTCCCACACCACCTCCTCCGGCGATACTGGCACTTTGATTGTGAACCATGGAAGTCTTTTGCATAACCTCGCCCATCCAATCAACTGATTTTATTTCGCCTGATTCTGCTTTTTGGATATCCTCATCAGTAAATAAAAGATTTTGGTTTTGATATGTTCTAGCTTCATTATTTAGACGCATATAATCGGCCGCATTAACGAAAGTGGGAAGATCAATAGCTTGATTAAAACCGGACCATACATTTAAATTTACCTTGAACTGTCCCGTAGTACCCCTATCCGTCTCAATGACAATTACACCATTGGCGCCCCTAGAACCATACATAGATGCTGACGCTGCGTCCTTTAATACGGTAAGGCTTTTTATTTGATTTGGATCGAGGTCGGTTATGGATTGTTCCATCCCATCGACAATAACCAAAGGTTCGGCATTCTGCAACGTACTTATACCGCGTATATTAATGGTACCAAATGTACTTCCCGGAAGCGAAGTCGTCTGCGTCATTGTAACACCTGGTATAGTACCACTGAAAGCCTGTTGCATTTTCATAAGCGGCCTGGTTTTGGTCTGTTCCATATCGAGCTGGGCAACAGAAGAGGCCACGTGTTGCTTATCGACGGTATTATATCCCATAACAACCACTTCGTCTATATCTCGCGTATCAGAACGTAGTATCACATCAATACGGGTTCGGTTCTGCGTACTTTCTTCCACTTCCTGGTACCCCATCATACTAAACATCAATGTAACCTCGCCATTTATTGTAATTTGATAACGTCCTGCATCATCTGTTACGGTACCCACCGTAGACCCCTTAATCAATACGTTCGTCGCCGCAAGCGGATTCCCATCTTCATCTCTGACGGTACCGGAAACAACTCGCTGCTGAATTTCTTTCCTCGACATAATGGTAATTTGATTACCGGTAATGGTGTAATCTAAATTTTCGGCGTTTAACGTCTTCTTCAACAGACGTTGTAAATTTTCATTTTTAACAGTTATATTGATTTTTTTATCGGCAACCAGTTTATCTCTATACAGAAATACATATTCACTTTGCCCTTCGATTTCCTCGAATAAATCGATCAATTTACCGTTTCTGATATCAACACTGACATTTTGTGAATAGGTATCGGCATGAACTGCCACCATTCCCAAACACAAAAAAAGAGCTGTTAACTTTATCATGCGGATTGCTTTTTGGTATAGGCCTTTATTCCTTTCTTTGACAAAAAAGGTTTGCCTATTGTAAAGAAACTTCATAGATTTACAATCGTTATAAATTAATATTTTGTTAATTAATACACTTATTAAATAGGTAGATGTAGCCGCATCTGCCTATTTCTTTTCATCAATTGTCATTTTAGACCGGTCAAGCGTTAGTTTTTATCTTTTATTGATAATGATCCTCCTTTCTTCTTTTTGAAGTTGATATTCAAGTGGGTTATATAATGTTGTCAACAAATTTGTTAGAGGTTGTGTTAAATCCAACCTTCCCGAAAAAGTTTCATTTGCTCCGGAAGCAGATTCTACTGTAATATCCGTATTATAAACACGCTCTAATCGCGCGATAATCTCTGCCAACGGCGTATTTTTCAAGATAAGTTGTTTCTGTCTCCATGAGATATGATCCTCAACAGCTTCTGTTGAAATAGATAGGCTTTTACTGTCCTTGCGCAATAGCGCAGCTGTTCCCGGTTTTAGAATCTGAGGTTCAAACGATGTTTCCCCCGTTCCTTGCAATTCTATTTCTCCACTAAGCAAAACAGTCGATGCAAACGCATCGTCTTTATAAGAACTGATATTAAACGTTGTCCCCAATACCTTGACAACCATATTTGCTGTATGGACATAAAACGGACGTTTTGGATCCCCCTCTACATCAAAATAACCTTCGCCTTCCAGGTATACCTGTCTTTCGTCAGCATCAAATACGGTTGGAAATGTTAATTGTGACCCCGCATTCAACCATACCTTTGAGTTATCCGGCAATATGACTTCAATACGCTTTCCATAAGGTACCGTAAGTGTATTGAATGTAGATGCTTTCTTTTGCCAATTTTCATTCCTTCCATTCAAACTTAAATCGATGACTTCCCCATCAGAAATAAGCGTTTGCCGACCATCACCCCGTCGTATGGACACCTCTTCTTCCTCCGTTATTAAATTTTGGTTATTCATGGCGCTATACAACAAAGAATCATAGGGCGCATTACGATCTTGTATATTCCAAAATAAAAATGATAATGCTATTAAGGCGCAAGCAACGGCACTATATTTAAAAATTCGAATTTGACGATCTCGTTGACTGGCCTTTTTCGTCGTTTCTTCAATACGCGTCCATAACGCTGTATAAGCATCGGATGACAATTTATGGGGTTTCGCCAATTTTAATATTTTTAAAATGTGTTCCCCCCACTTTCTGGTATCGTTGGCCACTTCTTTATCCAGATCCTCGCGAGGAGATTCGCCACTTAGAATATCTTCTACCTTACGTTCCATATATATAGATTAACGCTTTGGGATTTATAAAATAATTCCGTTTTTATACATTATATATATAGAGGACAAAATTGTTTTTTTATAGACAGGAAATTTTAAAAAAAGAGAAAAAATTGAAATTAACTGGAAAACATCGTAAGAAAACAAAAGCTCACATGGATAAAAGAAGGTGCATTGCTAGTTAACAAGAGCGGAACGGTCGTTCGTACTTGGCTATTTGCTAATGTCTCGAGTCGGTAGAAACGCAATAAACAATAATTGGGAAATTTTGCTATTTTCCATCCGCAGACGTAGATCCTTTATAGCTCTATATATAAAAGTACGACAGGATGCAATAGAAATATCCATAATTTGGGCGACCTGTTCATAAGACATGTCACAGGTAAAACGCAAATAAAGAGCCTCTTTTTGGCGATGGGGCAATTTCTCCATTTCAACGCGAAGTTTTGTTAAAACCTCGTTCTCTTTGTCGTCAGGTAAAGTAATATAATCTTCCGTTGCCAATCCCAATCGAAAATGATAGTCTTCGGCAGAAATCGAACGGTTTATGCTTTTTTTCTTACTTTCTGCCACTTTTCGGCGAAGGGAACCAAACAGATAGGCCTTTACATTCACGTTAGGATTCAATCTCGAACGGTACCGATGTAAATCAACGAACAAATCATGTATGCTATCTTTTACTATTTCTTCGTCAGCACAATATCGAATTGCATAAGAAAAAAGCGAATTGACATACACATCATATAAGCTTCTGAATGCCTCCTGATCTCCTTGAATAAAACGTTGCCAATATTCTATGTGCGAATGATTCGTCATATTTAACTTACGCCGGACTCGATAACCAACCACGGAAACATTATCGTCCGATTGATTGCTATATTGCGTATACAATATAGCAATCTTTCTTCTATCTACCCAAATTAATTCGGGTACAAATATCAGCAGTTTTTTGTTAAATTAAGATTATCTTTTCGAAAAGAAGTAAGCTTATAAAGATGTAACTAATTATTAACAAGCAAATAAGATTTAAAAATTTCGTAATCCACCGGTATCTCTGTCACAAGCTTTTGCTTTCCCGCCAATTCTTCTGCTCCTTTAGGCAATTCAATCTTTGCAAACACTTCTTGGGCAATAGCATCTGGAAACTTACATGGGTGGGCCGTTGATAAAAACACTGAAGCATATGTTCCCGGATAATCTTGCCGATATTGATTAGCCGCGAGATAAGCAATAGCCGTATGTGGACAAGCAACATACTGATATTTATCATAGAGTTCTTCCATTGCTTCTACGGTCTGCCCGTCGTCATAAGTATAAGACGAAATCATGCCACGAAGTTCCTCCAGACTATTGTGGAACATATCTTGAATACGCACCCAGTTGCTTGGATTGCCGACATCCATGGCGTTTGCCAATGTCTGCACAGATGGCTTGGGATCATAGCTCCCCGATTGCAAGAAACGTGGAACAGTATCGTTAACGTTAGTTCCCGCGACAAAATGCTTCACAGGCAACCCCATTTTATAGGCCAATAAACCAGCACCAATATTACCAAAATTGCCGCTAGGCACCGTAAAGACTACTTCGGAAATGCCTTGGGATTTTAACTGTGCATATGCCCAAAAATAATAGAACGTTTGCGGTATCAATCGAGCAATATTAATGGAGTTAGCAGAAGTTAACCGCAACACTTTATTGAGATCAGTATCATTGAATGCCGTTTTCACGAGCGCCTGACAATCATCAAATGTGCCATCAACCTCCAATGCCCGTATATTTTTCCCGTTCGTTGTCAATTGTTCTTCCTGCACTTTAGAAACTTTCCCTTTGGGATAAAGTATAGTTACGCGCGTACCTTCAACACCTAAAAACCCTGATGCTACAGCCCCACCTGTATCTCCGGAAGTGGCTACCAAAACATCTAATAACTGGTCGCCCTGCTTAGAGAAATAGCCCATTACACGGCTCATAAATCGTGCGCCAAAATCCTTGAAGGCATAAGATGGCCCATGAAACAATTCTAATACGGCTCTTTCCGAATCTAAAAACCGAACGGGAGCATCAAAATTAATCGCATCCGCAATAATGGACTTTAACTCCTTATCTGGGATATCGTCGCCAATTAATGCATGTGCTACTTCAAAAGCAATCTCCTGCAAAGAATATTGTTGGATATTGCGGATAAAAGCTGCATCCAACGCTGGGATAACCTCGGGCATGTATAATCCTTTGTCCGCAGGCAAAGAATTAAAAACCGCTTCCTGAAAAGAAACCCGAAGATCTTTATTATTTGTACTGTATAGTTTCATCTGTATATTTTTTTATTGCTATAAAATTTTTGGTCCGTTTATATTCACAGCCGATACATATTTAAAACTGTCGATCTCACAATCTGTTAAATGTTGCTGAATTAAACTTGCGGCGTTTTCGGCAGTTTCCCTGCCACGGGAAATAGCGACTACCGACGGTCCAGACCCCGATATACCAAAACTTAGCGCACCCGCATCTATTGCGATTTGCTTCATCGTATAGAACTCGGGAATCAAAATGGCACGGGTAGGTTCGATAAGCACATCATGCATACTTCTACTAATCAACCCGTAATCACTTTCATAAAGACCTGCTATTAATCCTGCAATATTACCCCATTGTGTTACGGCGTCTTTCAAGAAGACTTTTTCTTTAATAAGCTGTCGGGCATCGCGTGTAGGCACATCGACTTTTGGAAAGACGACTCCCGCAAACAGCTCATCCGGTACGGGTAGTTTAATTACGTCCAACGGATGATGGCCCCGGATTAATGTAATTCCACCCATCAATGCCGGTGCTACGTTATCAGCATGCCCATGGCCACAAGCCAGGCGTTCACCTTCGACACAGAAAGGTAGTAATTCTTCCTTTGTCAACGGATTTCCCAAAAGACTATTGATGGCAAATAATCCGGCTACGGTACTAGCAGAACTCGACCCCAAACCACTACCAATCGGCATGTGTTTGATAAGCTCTATCTCCACACCAATTTCGTTTGAAATCCCTAGGTGTTCTAATAACATTTTTACACAGGCACTTACGGTATTCTTATCAGCATCTAAGGGCAATTTGCCATCATCTCCAACAATTGATCGGATATGTACACCCGGCAATGCTACTCGGTGCATAATGACTTCATCTCCTGGATAATCCACTGCAAACCCCAATATGTCAAATCCACATATCATATTCGCAACGGTAGCCGGTGCAAACACGCGCACGGTATCCATGATGTTATCGAAATCTATTTTTTTAGCTGTTTTATCTTGATTCATTATGTTGATGGCTACATCATTTTTTTAATTAAACGTTTTTACGCTCCTACATTAACCAAATCGGCAAATACCCCCGCCGCAGTTACCTCCGCTCCAGCTCCAGGTCCTTTTACGACCAGTGGACGTTCTTTATATCGCTCTGTCGTAAAAGAGATAATATTATCACTTCCCGATAACGCATAGAAAGGATGATTTTCGTCAACCATTTCTAATGCGATGGACACTTTACCATCCTCTAGTTTACCTATGTATCGGATTACCTTCTTTTGGCTTTCCGCTTCTTCTTTTAAGGTATTAAAGTATTGATCGGCTTTTAATAACTCTGTATAAAAATCATCTACCGAGGTGGCTTCCAAGCAAGCTTGAGGAAGAATAGCCCCCAAATCAACCTCAGACGGCTCAATCACATGCCCAGCGTCCCGCGCCAAAATCAACATCTTTCGCATGAAATCAATACCGCCCAAATCGTCACGTGGATCAGGCTCGGTATAGCCCAATTCTTGCGCACGTTTCACAACTTCATAAAATGAAACATCGCCAGTAAAGTTATTGAATATATAGGAAATGGTTCCAGAAAGTATCGCTTCGATACGCACAATCCGGTCGCCGCTCAACATCAAATCTTTCAACACCCGAACGATAGGCAAACCTGCCCCAACATTCGTTTCATAGAAAAAGTCTACGCCATATTTACGGGCTGTATCATGAAGTGACTTGTATTGCTGATATTCGCCGGAATTAGCTATTTTGTTACAAGTGACAACGGAAATATTCGATTTAAATATATCTATATAATACGTAGATGGAAGTGGGCTAGCCGTATTATCAATAAAAACGCAATTAGGTAAATTCATTGCTTTCATCCGCTCCACGAAGTTAGACAAATCCGCAACTTCTCCTTGAGCTTCTAGTGTTGTACGCCAATCAGCCAAGTCTATACCTTCCGAATTAAACAGCATCTTCCTAGAGTTGGAAATGCCAGCGATTTTGATTTCCAAGTCGTTATTCTCTACTAAAAAGTCATATTGTTCATGAATTTGCTTAAATAACGTTGCGCCGATATTGCCTGTGCCTAAACAGAATACATATAATGTCTTTTTTAACTCTGCGAAGAATGCATCATGTACCGTATTCAACGCTTTCGCCATATTTTCTTTCTCAATAATAACGGATATATTGAGTTCTGAGGAGCCTTGTGCTATAGCACGTACGTTGATACCATTTCTTCCCAATGCGTGGAATAAGCGACCAGACATACCTGGCGTACGTTTCATATTTTCACCGACAATTGCTAATACCGAGAGTTCGTTTTCTACGGTAGGCATAACCAGTTTATTCGCCTCCAATTCCAGCTCAAATTCTGCTTTAATAAGTTGCACAGCTTTCGTTGCATCGTTTGGATGGACAGCAAAAGTGATACTATGTTCGGAAGACGATTGGGTGATCAGCACGACATTGATCTGCTCCCTTGCCAACAATGTAAATAAACGGCCACTGAATCCCGATTTTCCTATCATTCCACTTCCGGAAACATTGATGACAGAAATATCAGCAATAGATGAAATCCCTTTAATCGGATAAACAGATTTTCCACTTTCAAACTGGATAACCGTACCTGGAAACTCCGGTTCAAAAGTATTTCTGATGACAATTGGAATCTTCTTCAAAAAAGCAGGAATCATCGTTGGTGGATAGATCACCTTCGCTCCAAAATAAGAAAGTTCCATCGCTTCGTTATACGATAAGGTTGGTTGCGAAAATGCTTTCTTTACAATGCGTGGATCAGCCGTTAACATGCCGTTGACATCCGTCCATATCTCGATGGCCGAAGCCTGTAGGACCGATCCAAAAATCGCTGCTGTGTAATCAGATCCTCCTCTTCCCAGCGTGGTGATACGGCCGTTCTCATTTGAGCCAATAAAACCAGTAACGAATAAAAGTTTATCTACGTGGGTGTGCGCGAGTGACTGAATAAGTTGATTTGTAACTTCTTCGTTGACATGTGCATGCCCGAAATTGGAATCGGTCTTTATATAATGGGAAGCGTCAATAAATTCCGTTTGCGCAATATATTGTTCCATTATTTTAGACACCATATAATTCGATAACCGCTCTCCAAAAGAAACGACCAAATCTTTACTTTGTAAGCTTAGTTCGCGAAGTGCGCTGATGCCTTGCAATATATCTTCTAATTCATTGAGCATTAATTTTAATCTGGTAAACACCGGATTTTGGTATTTTACTGCAATGAGTTTTTTCACCACTTCGAAATGGCGTTCTTCCAGTAATTTCAAATCTTCGTCAAAAGGAATACGCTCAGCTGCATTGTCTGCCATTCTCATCAGCAAGTTCGTTACGCCGGCCATAGCTGACAATACAACCAATGGCTTTTCCCCTTCGTCGTACGATCTCTTAACAATGCCTAATACCGCCTTTACACTCTCCACATTGCCAACTGATGTCCCTCCAAACTTTAATACTTTCATTTCAGTTTATTTATAATTTAAAATAATATGTATACTAACCAAAAAAGCCTTCCCATTTGGAGGAAGGCTCTATATTTTATGTACACTTTCTTATACAATAGAATTACTTCCTCCGATGATTTATGCCGGTGGTAATAATAATCGTTGTAATAATAATGTGTAAACTTTCCATATTTTTGAAAAACGATCTAAATATAGGAGTTTTAATTTGAAACTATCAAATATTTTTTCATTTTCATTAAAATTTTAATAAAGAATGTTTGCAAAAAGTAGATGTACCGCTACAGTACATAAAAAAGGTTATTATTGATAAACAATAAAAAATATGTTAAAATTCGTTAAAACATATTAAATTAATCAAGAATACGCTTGGAAGCGGAGACATTATGTAGTAGATTTGCTCCAGTCCTGTAGAAAATATAAGACAGAACTTAGAAACGTATCATAAATTAAGTGAAATAGGCGAACATAATGAATACAAAAAAACTAATAGCAGGTATGCTTTTCGTAGGCTTATGTGCGGTGTCTCAGGCACAAACAGCAAAATCAACTTCTTCTGACCCTGATAACCTAGCCAAAGAATATTTTTCACAGATAATGGGTGTTGCGTCCAACGCGATGGCAAACACCAAGCTTTATCAATTTGTATACGAATGGTTAGGCACGCCTTACCGCTTGGGTGGTGATTCTAAGAAAGGAATAGACTGTTCTAAATTTTCACTTGCTGTTTATGAAAATGTATTTAATACGACAATAGGTTACAACAGCCGTAATCAATATGCCAATGTAAAACCTATTCGCAAAAACGACTTGCAACCAGGCGACCTTGTATTTTTTAAAATCCGTAGCAGACAAATCACCCATGTGGGCATTTACCTCGGTGATGACAAGTTTGCCCATGCTGCATCTAGCAGAGGCGTTATGATCAGCAATCTTAACGAAGCGTATTGGAAACGTTATTACTATAACGGAGGCAGACCATCAGAAATAAACGAAGCCATGTTAGCTGATGCGGGCTCTGATGACGAAGACAAAAATTTACACTAATTTTTCTCATGACATGATGGAAAAGGTTCGGATGTATAGATATCCGAACCTTTTTTGTATTTTTATACGCAGTAATCAAAGCACATAATATGTCTAACAAACGAACACTCATTTTAGATAAACAGCAGATCCAACAAAAATCTATCCGTATTGCATACCAGATACTCGAAGATAATTTTGAAGAGAAATCGTTGATATTGGTGGGTGTTGCAGACCGAGGCTATGTGTTCGCAAAAAGACTCCAGCAGATTATACAAGATATTGCTCCAGATAAAACAATCGAACTTATTAAAGTCACTATTTCGAAAACGAAAAGAAGTTTGGAAGCGACGACAGATATACCTATTGAAACCGCAAAAAACAAAGTTATTATATTAATTGACGATGTACTCAACAGTGGCCGTACGCTGGCGTATGGGTTGGGCTTATTTCTCAATGTTCCGCTCAAAAAAATGCGAACAGCAGTATTAATTGATCGCTCTCATCATCAGTTCCCATTATTCAGTGATTATTATGGTCTTAAACTCTCCACGATATTAAAGGAACACGTAGAAGTGGAGTTGGAAGAATTTGACCAAAAAGAAGATGCTGCTTGGTTGTCGTAAGTTTTTAAGATTTTTTAATCTTTAACTTCTGCCCTATTTTAAGCCGTGTGTTGCTTAAATTGTTATCTGCTCTTATTTGGGATACCGTAGCGCCTTTGAATCGCGCCGCAATGTGCGATAATGTATCTCCTTTTCTTACGGTATATGTAGTATAGGTCACTGAGCGTTTGGAAGTAGCCTTAGAAGCCGCTACCAACCTTCTCCCTTTGCCGGACGGATGTTTGTTTATGGAAGAAGCGTCATCCACATTAGCGAGCATGCTGGCCGAAACCTCTAATTGATTATTTAATGCAGCATATAATAAGCTATCATTCAAATTATCAGTATCCGGTAGGATCAACCGTTTTGGATTTTCCGTGCTGGCATTTATAATGGAACGTTTATACGCCGGATTGAATTTTTTAATCGTTTCTAGAGGTAGATTGACAGCCTGCGCTATTTGTTCCAAATTGACCGGTCTTTCGACCATAATCGGTTTTCCATCCCAAGCAAGGTCAGTGGGTGCTACGGATATACCATATTCATCTGCATGTTTCAATGCATAGGTCATCGCAATAAATTTTGGTATATAATCTTGCGTTTCCCTCGGTAAATAAGGAGAGAGTTGCCAGAAATCCGGATTTTGCAATCCTGATCGCTGAATAGCACGACGTACACACCCTCTTCCACAATTATAGGAAGCCAACGCCAACAACCAATCGTTAAACTCATCGTAAGCGTCCCGGAAATAACGGCTTGCCGCATGACAAGCTGCATAAGGATCTTTGCGTTCATCTAGATAGCTATCCATTGTCAAATCATAGATTTTCGCTGTGGGATACATAAATTGCCACAGGCCCACTGCACCGGAACGAGATACTAAATGTGGATCTAATGAAGATTCAATAACGGATATATATTTTATTTCGTCGGGTAACTGATTTTCAGAGAATATTTTTTCATATATCGGAAAATAATACTGGGCCAATCCCTGTAACTTGCTCATATAGGGATTGTAATTACGTGAGATATATTTATCGATATAGGATTTTATTTTTTCGTTTATGGCTAATGGAATGGTTCGTTGTATTTTACGCATGCGGTTGAAGATCAATGAGTCTTCGGCTGTATACAATGGATCATAATAAGATAATGTCTTAAGAGAATCCAATCCGGAAATAATAATCTCCCGCTGGCTGGACGCCGCTTCTATCAAATGCAACGGAACAGGTTCAGTATCGACATGGGCCATATCTTGCGCATGTATGGATAGTTCTAATCCGAATACACAAAAAGGTATTAGCCACAAACGGTTTTTAATCATACGGTATTTGGTGTTTTTATGTAAACGTAAATTTTCCCCAAGTAGTATATTCACGTCCAAAAAACTAAAGAGTCTCGAGGAGGCTACTCCGCGAAACTCTTATTTCTTCCTTTTCCCTCTAATTAGTTCTGGGGGTTATTGTTATTATTTGTGCTATTTTGGTTTTCAGTAGGTTCTTCACGCTGGCCATCCTTAAATTCCTTAACGCCACGACCTAGACCTCGCATTAATTCCGGAATCTTTTTACCTCCAAAAAGTAACAAAACCAAAACTACTATGATAATAATCTCTTGCGTCCCAATAAATAATAATCCCGATGTATACATAGTTTTAAAATTCTTAGCGTTGCTTTCATTATCAACGCATTACAAATATATAATTAAAATTCTAAATTCCCTGTAACTATTTTGCTAACCACGAAACCGGGTTCATTGCGGTTTGTCCTTGGAAAACGCCAAAGTTCACAATAGAGTATCCCGCGTCTGGATCCTCACCGGCTATACCAATCTGCTGGCCTCTTCCTACTTTTTGTCCACGTCTTACCGACACACTCTTCAGATTAGAATATGAGGTAAAATATTCCCCGTGTTTAATAACCACAAAACTTCCGATCACCTGTACAACGTCGCCTTCGAAAACCGCTTTTACGGATGCATTGTCGGCTGTACGAATAGCTACATCAGAGTTATCGATACGTACATTTCGCTCCACGGTTTCAAAACCAAAGTTACGCACGACATTTCCTTGTGACACAGGCCACGGCAACCGCCCACGATTCGATTTGAAATCCGCTGAGAGCCTAGCCGCTTCCGGTGTAGAGCGCAGAACTTCACTGTCTGATTTCCGAGGCGTTGTTTTTTCGACTTCTTCAACAGTTTTGCCCGTCCGTTTAGCTTCTGCCTCCGCAGCCTTTCGTCGAGCTTCTTCCGCAAGTCTACGTTGTGCTTCAATTTCTCGACGGATCGCCGCTTGGATCATCGCATCGATACGCTTCTTTTCTTGCTGTTTCTGGCTAAGCTGCCCTCTATATGTAGATTCTTCTTGCTTCAACTGGCTGAGCTCTTTTGCATGCATAGATCGGTCTTTAGCAATGATAGCTTTCTCCTCTTCCTGCTCTTTCAACAGTTTGTTCTGCATTTCCCGGTCTCTCTCCAATTGTGCTATTTTCAGTTCTATTTCCTTTTTGGTAGCTTCAATTTCAGCAGCTTTTATCTTACGTGCATCGTTAAACTGTTGTAAATATTTCACACGTTTAAACGCTTGGTTAAAATCTTTCGAAGCAAAAATAAACATCAGTTTATTATACCCATTTTTATTTCGAAAAGCAAAGAGGATCATTTTCTCATAATCTTTCCGCATCTTTTCCAGCTCAGCCTTTAATTCATTAACAGCTTTTGTATTTTTTTGGATATTATTATTGATAATCCGTAATTCCGAATTTATCGTCTTAATCTTGTCTTCCCGTAGATTTAGTTGCCGACTTAATGCGTTTACCTCTTTTTGAGAAAGTAATTTTTCTTGTGTTTTTGCGCGCACAATCTTCATTAACTCAGCAATCTCTGCATCTATCTTTTCCCGCTGCTTTTTCAATTCGGCACTGCTTTGCGCAGAAACTAACCCTACCCCTACACTGAAAACAAACAAGAAGCTAAATAGTATTTTTTTTATATCCATGAACCGTTTTTCTCTATATTTCGGCAAAAATAAGCCTACAAAAATAAAGATTATTTTGTGCTTTTATTGTGATAATCACTAATTTATTACTTTGTACCTACTAGAAACAGAAAAGGGCATTTCTACATTTTCATTAAAAGACACCCGATTATATCCCAATTGCGCTTTTAAAGACATATCTTCTCCTACGATATTTAACGCTATATTCTGTGGAAAATTATAGCCATCCGTTTTAGCATAATTTCCGTAAAAAGCTTCGAGGTTGTTTGTCCCTCCCACTTCTTGCAAAATAAAGTTAAAAGGACGATTTTCTTGGTTTATCCGGTATTGATAAGATAATTGTTCCTTAATACCTACCACAATAAATTCGTCTGTAGCGCTGGCTACCTGCACATTGTCAGTTCGCAACAAACTCGAGGACACATTTGCCATTAGCAAATCCTGCAGTGTAGCGAATGTAATACCGTGGTTTGTATAATTGTATATATAAGTAAAGGGTTTAGCTATATATTCCCCTTGCAATTTATTGAGTATTTTAACACTATCCGGTGTAATCAAGACACGCGCCACTTCGACGCCCAATATTGCTGTAACGGATAACCAAATTGCTTTATTTCTTTCTATTCGTACATTCAATGTAACGTCCTGTACATTTCTGCCCATCTCGATTTTCGTTTTTGCCCGTCCGGAAAACGTGTGAAAATCTAGATTATTCATTTCGAAAGTCTTAATACTTGCTGCATTAGCTGCACTGATTTCCGTTGGCACATCAGTAGATGGCATTGCTATTTTTCGTTTTGTCTTACAAGAAGCAAACACCAACACACCTACCATCATCAACAAAATTACTCTACTCCACATAACTTTTCGTTGCTATTTTTGACTTTAACTTTTCTACATCTATATCACTTCCCTCACTCATTGCCAATGCTTTTTCCCATTGCCTTAAAGCTTCCTTGCTATTCCCTGATTTAAACAATATATCGCCGTAATGCTCATAAAGCACAGCGGATGGCGAAGATCCTCGAACAGCCTTTTCCATCCATAACAAAGCCTCTTTATAATTTTCTTGCTTAAAGAGTACCCACGCATAGGTGTCTTGAAAGGTACTTGAACCAGGTTCCAATTCGTTGGACTGTCGGGACAATTTTTCCGCCAGTTCCAGTTTATCATTTCGTTCCGCCAGATAATACGCATAATTATTCATAGCTGTCACATTGGTACTATCCAATTTAATAGCCTCTTCATAGGCGACATCCGAAACCTCTGCCATGCCCAGTTTATGGTATAAATCGCCAAGCCCTGCATAGATAAGCGATTGTAAATAAGTATTCTCCTCTCCGCTGTTATCCAATGCGGCTTCCATCAATTTACGGGCATTCTCACCATCGTCTTTCACCATATACGCCAACCCCGTAAAGTACAGCAGCATCGGATTATTAGGGTTTGCCTCTAATGCTTCCATACCATGGTCAACAGCTTGATCTACCTCATTCAGGGCCATTTCCACATTCATCAACATGCGCCAAGCATCTACGTGCGCTCTGTTAATCCCGACTGCCGTAAGAAACAACGATCGCGCCTCCTGCAAATTTCCTCTCCGCCAAAGCACATCCCCTTTCGCTACATGACTATCCGCTATTCGTGGGTGTTTCAACACCAATATGTTTGCTAATTCTTGAATTTGTTCCAATGTTAGTGCAGATTTGCCGCTCAGCAATGTGAACATGACGCGATGCTTGTCCATGTAGTTGACTTCCGTCGATTCAAAAGCTTTTCGCAACGACTCGAATGCCTGTCGGTCTTTCTTTCCGGTTGTATATGCATCTGCTAGATCTAAATACAACAGATGATCATTTGTATTCTTTAATCCTTTCTCCAATATTTGTATAGCCTGCTTCGTCGAATTTTTATCCATGTAGATAAATCCCAATGTACTGTAGACTTGACGAAGGCTAGAGTTATTTTGAACCCGAGGTAACAATATTTTTTCTGCTTCTTGTTTCCTATCCAAATCAACCAACATTTCTGCTTTCATCACATCTAGCGTGTCGGAACTTCCGAATCGGGCAACGGCGTCATCATATACCTTTAATGCGTCATCGGATTGCTTTGAAGCATGTAATAATAGCATCTTCTCCCGGTACAAAGATGCATTGTCGGGATATACCCCAATCGCACGGTCGATAACTGGAATAGCCGCAGCTACATCTCCTTTACTTTTATGCAATTCAACAAGGTAGTTGATATATAACATATTTTTTGGTTCTAACTCCAGAGCTTTTTCCGTCAGCGGGATAGCGACATCAAAATTACGAGCTTGCCCAAATAAAAGTGCTTTTGCGTAATGCACTTCTGCTGCATCGGGATATTGCGCTAGGATAGTATCTAACTTTTCTATAGCTCCTGGAAAATCTCCGGTGCGAAGTTTCCCTTCTACCTCAACCAACAATTGCTTATAAGGCTTATCTCCTATCTGTTCTTGTTGTGCGTAAATATCTACTGAGCAAAACAATCCTAAGATGACAAGTACTCCTATACAAGCTATTTTTTTATACATATTCATTCAAATTCCTTCCTTGTTATACTGATGGAGCAAAGCCCCACTTTATAAAGATGACAAAAAAAAGTAAAAGTTTAGTGTTTGTATCTTAAAATAGGTTAAATTTTGATATTCTCGAATTGTTAAGGCATTATTAACTTTTAACTTTTTTCACGGATTAGCGCCTTCAAGCAATATCGGCTCTTGTTCTTTACAAGATATTTTCTTTAACTTTAGCCCAGTCAACTGTTATAATATCTAATGAGCGCTCTACCCTTTAACGACGAGAAAAACCTGCTACATAAGTTGCAGGAGGGGGATAGATTGGCCTTTGAAATCATATATCATCGGTACAAAGGTCTCTTATACGTTCATGCTTCGAAACATTTAAAAGATCAGGAAGAAGCAAAGGATATTATACATGATATTTTTTCCAACCTATGGCAAAACAGAACCGCGCTTCATATACAGGAAAATCTCACCGCTTATCTCTATCAGGCAGTACGGAATAGAGTTATCAATCAGCAACTCAAAAGTCAGCGAGCAGACGAATACATTGACTCTTTACAAGGATTTATCGATCATGTTCAGGTAGATACTGACCACCGCGTCAGGGAAAAGATGTTAACGGCGCTTATTGAACATGAGATAGCGTCCTTACCCCCCAAAATGCGCATGGTATTCGAGCTTAGCCGAAAAGAAGGTCTTTCTCACAAAGAAATTGCTGAACAGCTCAATATTAGTGAACAAAGTGTGCGAAGCCATGTGAAAGGCGCACTCAAAATCCTACGCTTGCGACTGGGTATCCTCTTCATATTTATCTATTTCACAGGTATTTAGAAATAAATTATTTTTTTTACCCCCCAACAATCATTTCGTTTGTCTCTTTTTGTATATAAACCGAAAGGGGAAACAATTGAAAGGACAAAAATATAATGCAAGAGATATTCTATATCGCTACATCAAGGGTCAATGTACCCAAGAAGAGCAAGCTTGGGTAGAAGATTGGTACAAAGAGAACTATAGCGCAGATTTTGAAATAGATTCGTTTCTGGCTGAAGAGCATTTTAGCAGCGTATGGCAAGACCTGCAACTCGATCTCGATAAAAAGAGTACATGGTCATTCCGAAAGATTGCGGCAATAGCAGCGTCTGTAGCTATTATACTTGGAATTAGCACATTTTACCTGCTGCGACCTCTTTCTCTCGAGGACCAACAAATAGCTGTTCAACAACAGGAAAGTCAAATAAAGGCGGGTAGAAATCAAGCGTTGCTTACGTTAGGTGATGGACAAAAAATTCATCTTGATAATGTGGCTATTGGAGATCACGTTACCGAAAACAACATTATGATTACCAAATTAGATGATGGTACTTTAGTATACACAGCAGATGCTCTCTCGGCACCTTTACAGGAAGAAACCTACCACACCATTTCTACACCCCGTGGCGGACAATATAAAGTGGTATTACCTGACCATTCTATTGTTTGGCTTAACGCCGCTTCTTCACTCCGTTTTCCGACTGCTTTTAAGGGTAGTACACGTACTGTAGAACTTATAGGCGAAGGTTACTTTGAGATAACACATCATCAACACAAACCTTTCATTGTCATGTCACAAGACCAACAAACAATTGTCAAAGGAACTAAATTCAATATCACGGCATATCCAGACGACCCCGACAAGATTACAACATTGCTACAGGGTTCGGTGTTAGTGAAAAACAGCCGTTATACAAAAGCAGCTGAAGTGTTGCTTCAACCGAATGAACAGGCGATACTACAACAAAATACTATTGTGAAATCCAAAGTGGAAGCTACAGATGCCGTTGCTTGGAAAAACGGCAAATTTATATTTAACGACACACCTTTACAAACAATCATGCAACAACTTGCACGCTGGTATGACATAGAGGTTGTTTACTCTACATCAATAAAGGGAATTACATTTACAGGTGCGGTGTCCCGGTTCGATGACATACAGGACGTACTGCGAAAAATATCGCTCACCGAAAGTATACAATTCGAAACGAAAGGAAGGAGGGTTATGGTACGACATTAAAATATGTTGGAGGGTGACTTAACACGAAAAAACCGAATTCCGATTGCGGCGGAATCCGGCGTATCATTAGGGAACCACAGATTAAAATTTTACATCAGACATATATAAAATATATTGCTAACCCTAACTAATTCAAATATATGAATTTTTACAACTATGTTATTGTATGGCGAACATTTATACATTCAATAACATTTAAGAGGATTATGATGAGGATACAACTTGTATTACTGTCTCTTTTTTTAATTTTACAAATACACGCTACCGACCTGAAAGCCCAACGACTAACCTTAAATGCAAGCCGGATGTCCTTGGAAAATGTGCTAAAAGAAATAACCAGGCAAACTTCTTATGACTTTCTGTATAATCCCACGCTATTAAAAAAATACGGGATACCGGTTACGGTACAGGGGAAAAATCTATCCCTTGAAAATGTACTTGCTGAAATCTTCGAAGATCAACCCAATTTGTCGTATACTATTGATCAAAAGACGGTTATTATACGCCCAAAACGAATAGAAATAACCTCCAAGACAATGAATTTACAACAGCAAATACAAGGTAAGATAACCGGTGAAGACGGAAATCCGCTAACGGGTGTAAATATACTCATTAAAGGAACGGAAACCGGAACAACCACAGACTTATACGGAAACTATTCTATCGCGGTACCTACTCAAGATATCATATTGATTTTCAGCCGAATCGGTTTCGTTACACAGGAAGTGCCAACAGAAGGAAGAAAGGAAATTTCCATTGTTTTGCTACAAGAAGATCGCGATATAGACGAAGTTGTAGTAGTGGCTTTTGGGCAACAGAAAAAAACAGATCTGATTGGTGCCGTTACATCGATAAACCCCTCTGAACTAAACGTACCATCAAGTAATTTGACGACCGCGCTGGCGGGTCGGTTAGCGGGTGTTATCGCCTACCAGCGTAGCGGGGAACCCGGTCAGGATAACGCGGATTTCTTCATTAGAGGAGTGACGACATTTGGATACAAGACCGATCCGCTAATCTTGATTGACGGTGTGGAGTTGACCAGTACGGATCTAGCTCGTCTACAACCGGACGATATTGCCAGTTTCTCCATCATGAAAGATGCCACCGCCACAGCCTTATATGGTGCCCGCGGTGCAAATGGAGTAATCCTCGTGACGACTAAAGAAGGGAAAGAAGGTCCGGCAAAAATCTCATTCCGGCTTGAAAACTCTATATCAACACCTACACAGAATGTGGAACTAGCAGACCCGGTAACCTATATGAAACTGCATAATGAGGCGGTCCGAACACGGAATCCGGACGATCGCTTACCTTATCTCCAATCTAAAATTGATAATACTATTGCGGGTCTTAACCCCTATATGTACCCCGCCGTCGATTGGCGAAAAGAACTATTCAAAGATTACACGATGAATCAGCGCGCCAATATGAGTATCAGTGGGGGTGGTAAGGTGACAAAATATTACGTCGCCGGTACATTCAACCAAGACAACGGTGTTTTAAAAGTAGATAACCGAAATAATTTCAACAATAACATCAACCTCAAAAGCTATTTGTTGCGCTCGAATGTAACTGTCAGTCTGTTCCCTTCTACCGAGATGGGTGTACGTCTATACGGGTCATTTGATGACTATGTAGGTCCAATCGACAGCGGGACTGGTCTATACAACAAGGTGATGCGAAGCAATCCCGTTTTATTTCCGGCCTATTATCCGATTACAGCAGAGAACCAACATGTCAGCCATATCATGTTTGGAAATGCCGAAGCTGGGGACGATCAATTGTATATTAATCCCTATGCCGATATGGTAAAGGGATATCGTAATTACTCCCGTTCATTGATGATGGCACAATTGGAATTACGGCAAGATTTGTCTTCCCTCACCGAGGGGCTCTCCTTCAGGGTATTGGGAAATACTAACAGAAGATCTTACTTTAGCGTGACCCGCTCCTATCAACCTTTTTACTACGAGGCAAATAATTACAATCGACATGAGAATACCTTCCGACTTCGTGGACTAAATGAACGAGAGGGCACCGAATATCTAGATTATAACCTAGGCAACCGAACCATTTCCACACTTTTCTATCTGGAATCTGCCCTTAACTACAACCGGACATTCAATGAGAAACACGGCACCAGTGGTATGTTAGTATACATTATGCGAAATGAGCTTAACACTGATGGAGCTAATTTACAAGAATCGCTACCCTACCGAAATCTGGGCTTATCGGGACGTTTTACCTATTCATATGACAATCGCTATTTGGCAGAATTTAATTTCGGCTTTAATGGATCCGAAAGATTTCATCGGGACCATCGATTCGGCTTTTTCCCAGCAGCAGGGGTCGCGTGGCATGTTTCCAATGAGAAGTTCTGGGAACCATTAGCGAAACATGTCAATTTATTGAAACTCCGCGGAACCTATGGTATTGTCGGCAATGATGCCATCGGTAGTGCTGCCGATCGTTTCTTCTACCTATCTAATATTAATATGAATAGCAGTGCCAGAGGGGCAAGCTTTGGTACCGAATGGAATTATAATATAAACGGTGTTGCTATAGAACGGTATGAAAATCGAGATATTACCTGGGAAACTGCCGAGAAAGTGAACCTTGGTATAGAAATCGGACTATGGAATAAGATTGGCATACAAGCGGATATTTTTTCCGAATACCGGCGAAACATTTTGATGACCCGTGCTTCCATCCCTACAACGATGGGATTGGCGGTTCCAATCCGCGCCAATGTGGGTGAAGCTTCTGGTAGAGGTGTCGATATATCTGTCGATTACAAACATAGCTTTGGTTTATCCGGCGCTTGGTTAACGGCCCGTGGAAATTTTACGTATGCCACCAGCCGATATGAAGTATACGAAGAACCTGACTATAGCCGGAATCCCCATCTCTCGCGTGTAGGCATGCCGATCAGTCAACAATGGGGATACGTTGCAGAACGCTTATTTATTGATGATGAGGATGTAAGCAACTCTCCTCCGCAGAGCATAGGAGCTTATATGGCAGGGGATATTAAATACCGCGACATCAACGGTGACGGACAAATAAGTACATTAGACCGTGTTCCTATTGGAAATCCGACCACACCGGAGATTGTTTATGGTTTCGGATTTTCCTCTGGATACAAACGATTTGATCTCTCTGCTTTTTTTCAAGGCCTAACTAACGAATCGTTTTGGATCAGCACATCTGGCACAAATACCACGCATCCTTTTGTAGGGAACAGACAGATGTTGCAAGCTTACGCTGAAGACCATTGGTCGGAAAGTAACCGGCAAAACTATGCCCTCTGGCCAAGACTTAGTGCGGTTTCCGTTGCCAATAACAACGCACAAAGCACATGGTTTATGCGCGATGGCACGTTCCTGCGTCTTAAGACAGTGGAATTTGGATACACAATCCCCAAAGACAGGCTCAAACGATTGGGAATGGATAGCTTCAGGTTGTACCTCAGTGGTATCAATCTCCTGACGTGGAGCCGATTTAAATTATGGGATATTGAGATGGCTGGTAACGGTCTAGGCTATCCTATCCAAAAAACGTACAATTTTGGTGTGTTATTAAACTTTTAAGCGAAATGAAGAAAACAATTATACTTTTTAGCCTGGTATTCAGCTTAAACGCTTGTAATTATTTAGACGTTGTTCCAGACAATGTCGCTACTATAAATAACGCCTTTACCATGCGGAGTATGGCAGAACGCTATTTATTCACCTGTTATTCTTATCTTCCTCAGCATGCGGGTCCGTATCAAGGTGATCCCGCGCTAAACGGTGGCGATGAAATTTGGTATTATTCCTATATATTCACAGATGCCAATCCCACAGCTTTTCGTATCGCATTAGGCGAACAGAACATAACGAATCCCTATATCAATTTTTGGGATGGAACGCAATATGGTTCCCCTTTATTCCAAGCCTTAAGAGATTGTAATATCTTTCTCGAAAATATCAACAGCGTACCGGATATGACAGAAATTGAAAAACGCCGTTGGAGCGCAGAGGTCAAGTTCTTGAAAGCCTATTACCATTTCTGGCTTTTACGTTGCTATGGGCCAATTCCGTTAATAAAAGAGAACCTATCGATATCTGCAACACCGGAAGACGTTCGTGTAACACGCAGACCGGTAGACGAATGTGTTACATACATTGCGGAACTCCTTGACGAAGCTGCTGAAAATCTACCTGAAATTATCCTCTTTGAACTGGAAGAACGCGGACGTGCCACAAAACCAATGGCCAAAGCTGTGAAAGCACAACTATTGGTAATGGCAGCTAGTCCACTTTTCAACGGAAATCCAGACTATGCACAGATTAGAAATCATGACGGTGAACAGCTTTTTACTGCACAATTCGACAACCAAAAATGGATACTTGCAGCGGACGCCTGTAGAGAAGCGATTGAATTGGCGCACGACGCCGGCCATGCTTTATATTATTTTAATCCATCGCTCAGTGTACATCCCATTTCTGAAGTAACGCGGACCGAGCTCAATATTCGAAATAGTGTAACTGAACGCTGGAATCCGGAAATTATCTGGGGAAACCCCAATAGTAGAGCCCAGCAGATCCAACAAAGATCGCAGCCCCGTGTATTTCCCGATGCTGCTCACCAAACAGCTACGGACGGCCGCTATGCAGCTACTTTAAAAATGGCAGAACTTTATCACTCGAAGAATGGCGTACCCATAAATGAAGACCTCCAATATGACTATACCAACAGGCTTGATCTTCGGTTGGCTACGGATGACGATCGCCTATATATTCAGCCCGGCAAGGAAACAGCCATTCTGCATTTTGACAGGGAGCCTCGGTTCTATGCCAGTCTAGGCTTTGATACCGGGCGTTGGTATGGACAAGGACGGTATGATGACACAGATAATTTCTATATCACGGCGAAAGCACAGGAAATAGCGGGTATCGCAGCGTATAAATTTTCTGTGACCGGCTACTGGCCTAAAAAACTAGTAAACTATCTTAATGTGGCTTCAGCCAATGGTTACTCTATACAACAATATCCATGGCCGGTTATTCGGTTAGCGAACCTGTATCTTTTGTATGCGGAGGCATTGAATGAAGCGGATGGTGTAGAAGACGACATTCTTTATTGGGTAGACCAAATACGCGAACGGGCAGGGTTAAATCCCGTCAAACAATCTTGGAGCAATTTTTCTCGTCAACCGTCCAAACCCACCACGAAAGCGGGCAGACGGGACATCATCCATACTGAACGACTGATCGAACTCGCATTTGAAGGACAGCGGTTTTGGGATCTCAGAAGATGGAAAAAAGCAGAGGATGAGCTCAATAAGCCCATCACCGGATGGAATATCGAAGGTATAACAGCGCAAGACTATTATCGAATACGTACCCTTTGGAATCAAACATTTACCAAAAGAGACTATTTATGGCCTCTTCGTGAACAGACTTTATTAGAAAACAATGCCCTAGTGCAAAACTATGGATGGTAAATCAATGACTCCAGATAAAAAATAGCATTTAAAGTCCAAACTCTACCATCGAGATTAAGGTAACTGACAGATTTGGAAAGATATCCATGGAAACGATGACCAGGCCAAAAGTATTCCATTATTCGATGAAATAGAAAAATTATAAATCGCAGAAAAATGAAGAAATTATATTATTTAGGCTTACTGATCTGTATATACATCATGAGCTGTAAAGAGGAGAAGTTTGGACCCACTATAGAGGAAGGTTCGACTCCAGCAATGATATCAAACGTCAGTACTGAAAATATGCCGGGCGGTGCTAGGATTACGTACAATGTCCCTGCCGATCCTAATCTACTGTATGTAGAAGCAGAATATATTGCCAGCAATGGACAACTTGCAAATGTCCGCGCAAGTCACTACACCAATACGTTAACTATCGAGGGATTAGGTTCTACGAACGATAAAGAAATCAAGTTGTATTCTGTTGGTAAAAACGAAAAGCGTTCTGAACCCATTGTCACCGTTATACACCCGCTCACACCTCCCGTAATCGAAGTGTTTAATTCTTTGGACCTTAAAGAGGATTTCGGAGGAATTTCGATCAATTTCGTCAACGAGCATAAAGCGAATATTGCCATTATCGTGACAACCAAAAACGATTTGGGAGATGAAGTCGTTGCTGACATTCACTATACCAGTCGCGAAGGCGGGAGGTTTGCTCTTCGGGGTTACCCGTCTGATCCCAGAGATTTCAGCGTTCAGATACGGGATAAATGGGAAAATTTTTCGAACAAACTTGATACGACAGTAACTCCTATATATGAAATGGAAATGAATAAAGCAAAATTCCGGGAAGTCAAACTTCCTACGGACGCCCTTCAGTGGAGTAATATTCCTATGACGAACCTCTGGAGTAACAGTCTTGTCGGGGGATCCGCTGTATCCAATAGAGGGACAGCGTGGTATCGTACAGCAAATGGTTCGGGAATTCCTCATCATTTCACTTTTGAGTTAGGTGTTACCGCGAAACTCAGTCGGTATATACAACACCAACGAGGGGTTATCTCAGAACCAGAATTGGTTTATAATGCCGGTAATCCACGCTACTGGGAAGTATGGGGCGCGACCCATCCAGATCCGTCGGGTTCTTGGGAGGGATGGACCAAGTTACTCGACTGTACTTCTATCAAGCCGTCAGGTCAACCGTTAACCCAAAATAGCGATGAAGACGTTGCCTACGCCTTAGCAGGTGAAGAGTTTGAGTTTCCGTTCGATGCACCTCCAGTACGGTATATCCGTATTAAGATCCTGGGCACTTGGGGTCTTACAGATTTCATGCATATTGGTGAACTCACATTTTTCGGGGAAGTTGTCAACTAAAAAATTTTTTTATGAACAAAAGATTAAAACAGCATATTTTCAGCACTATTGCTATTCTTTTCGGCGCTATCTTACTCGTTGGAAGCTGTAAAAAACAAGACGAAGTATACCGCAAGTATATCGAAAACGGAGAAATCCTTTACTTAGGTAAAGCAGATTCTTTGCTTGCCTATTCTGGTTATCAGCGAGCAAAAGTATTATGGCTACCTCCGAAAGATCCGAAAGTAGAATCTATTAAAGTTCTCTGGAACGACAACCAAGATTCTTTGCTTGTTCCTGTGAAACGACATATAGAGGGTGATTTTCAAGAGGTTATTATCGATAATCTGACAGAGGGCGTACAGACTTTTGTTGTGCACTCTATCAACAGCGATGGTTACTCGTCTATAAAATCAGAGTTGAATATCCCGGTATACGGCGAAAGTTATATCGGCTCCTTGCTGAATCGGTTTCCATCAGGTATAGAATATTGGGACAATACGTTAAACGTGACATTTATGGCTGCCGAGGAATCCGTTGTCATGACCGAATTTACGTATACCGATATCCATGGTGAAATCCAAATTGCCGGGCTTCCCGATTCTATAAATACCATAACTATAGATGACTTAGATCCAGACTATCCGGTAAGATACCGTACAGAACATTCGCCGGATAGCAATGCTATTGATCAATTTTTTACTGCTTATGAAGAAATGGAAGTGCATGATTTAGGAAAGACGCCAATCATCTTCACTGGTTATTGTGCCGATCCACAGGGTGGCGATGGCAACTACGAGTATCTCCAACTTATGGCAACCATCGACATTGATTTCAGCAAAACTCCATTTTGCGTGGTTACCTGCCAAAATGGAGGAAGCACAGCACCAGATGCCGGAGTACCTCCATCGCAAGGCTGGGCCGCAGGAGGAGGGCGTACTTATAAATTTAACCTCACCCAAGGCAACGTGAGCAAAGGAGAATTTTTCTATGTAGGTGGTGACAGTAGACTTATCAATGGCGCAAACTCTACTAACATCGAGCATGCAAAATGGGTAAGAACAATCAACTATACAAATACTGCCGGAGATGGCTTCGGCAGCAGTACTTCTGGTCTAATGCCGAACAGTGGATATGCAGCCGGGATGGCAGTATTTTTCGGAATGGAAGTCACTAACGAATCGAGTCCTGTTGACGTAGTATTTTACGGCCCCACGCTCGAAACACATCCTACTCACGTTCCAGCTACAATCATCAATGAAGAATTGTACCCAGACAGAGGATATCGTGTAGCAGAAAACGATCACTATAGTCCAGTTGATAATGCTACGGGAGTAAATCAGCCTTTTTTCTGGCAGGGAACCAATACCCATCGTATCCAACATGTCACCGGTCAGGGATTATTTATCAAATTGGGAGGCGTGTTTGATACCGAAACTCAGAAATGGCAGACTCCGAGAGCCTACAGAATGGATCAAATGTCAAGCAGTACGCCATTGTCGTTTATAGAAACAGGCGATGGGGTAACCACTATCATTAATTAAATGAACACAAGAAAATAGCAATGAAAAATAAATTAAATTATATCCATTTACTTCTGTTTTTTATCACGGCATCTTTTTTAACAGTATCCTGCGGTAAAAATTCTGCCGACGAGGGTCCGGATGACGATCCAACAGGAGGAAACAGACCGTCCATCGCTTCCATATCGCCTGAAAGAGGGACAGCAGGCACTATAATTACCCTTACTGGAACAGGTTTTGGAAGCGACCCATCCGATGTAAGGGTTCAATTTAGCTCCGTAGAAGTAAGGACCGTTATTTCCGTTACCGATACGCAGATAGAAGTAGAAGCACCTGCGGGTTTTTCAGATCGCACAGTAAATGTCCGGGCGATTGCGTCGAAAGCATCATCGAATGTAGTGGATTTCTATTATATCGATGCAACAGCTCCTTCAATAACCTCCACGACGGCCACATGCTTTTATAATTCCTCGGTGGTTATTATCGGTAGCAATTTCAGTCCGAATAAGGATGACAATATCGTGAAATTTGGGACGGTAGAGGCAACAGTTACGGAAGCCAGCAGAACCTCCTTGACGGTGACGACTCCCGATTTAGGCGACGCTACGGATGTCGATATTACCGTTACCAAATTCGACTTGATTTCAAATGCACACAACATTACGGTAGATATCGACCAAAACAAGGTTGCTACATACGCGTGGACTACGCATATCGTGAGATCTGGCGTTGAGTATAAAACGGGCGAATTTAGTTTGTTCGGTTCAGATATACGCAAGATACATGTTTTAGACGTTACGTTAAACGAAACGAATACCTTGGGAATAGGATTTAACGACCCCGGAAAATCTACCGTAGCTCTCTGTCGTGACAATGAAGCGATAGCAGGCGTCAATGCCGGTTATTTCCCTTTGGGAGGCGCCAGCGACAAAGATCCGTATATTCGGATCAATGGTACAACGATACAGGATGGGCATCTGGGCGTAAGCCAAATCTTTACAAACTCAGCACTCTTAATACATAATAATGTAGCGACGATAAGGAAATTTACCGAAAGTGGAACTAATTTGAATCAAACGGCGGCAGCTATTCCTGTATCAGAAGCAGAAAACATTATTGTATGTGGACCTATGCTGATTGTAGACGGTGTAATCGAGAATTTGAATATGGAGACAGGCCATAATAATGCGATTACCGGGAGAACTGGATTGGGAGTAACAGCCGACGGTAAACAGGTATTTATGGTGGTAATTGAATATAGAACGAATGGCACTACTCCTCCTAAAGGTATGACAACATTGGAGCTGGCGAAGGTCTTACAGGCCTTAGGATCGATCAATGCCATGAACTTGGACGGCGGAGGTTCATCAACAATGTTTGTAGAAGGACAAGGTACCGATGGACGTGTTAGTGTGAATGGAAGCTCCATGCGGTCTATCAGAAGTGTGATCTATGTGAAGTAATAAGCTAGCGACAGACAGCAGTTGTTTGTCTGTCGCTAGTCTTCCCAAAAGAAACATAATTTTTAGAGAACATTATCATATTATTAAATACATGAAAATTTACTGGATAACTATATCAATGGGATGCTTATTTCTAATATGGATATGTTTTTCGAGGATAAATGCTCAACCAACGACAGACGAAACACTTCATTTTTTGGACACGGTAAAAACAAAAATATATTCCGAAGAAGAGAAAGTCGCTGGAATCAAAAGAATATATAAAGGAAAATTCAATACATGGGAAGAACAATTGAAGTTCGCCAAAATTGACGGTGGTAATGAAAGGTATTTACATAAAAATAGTCTCTACTTGCTATATTATACAGTAACCACCGAGAAGAAGCCCTTGATTGCTTCTGATAGTATAATTGTTATTGCTCACGGCAACAATACTTTATCAATTTTACCTGTTCACGTGGATAAAGTGGAAGCTTTGAGTCAAGAGAACAGAAAAAAACAAATCATAGAACTTTTTCAGGAACTAGATTCTAATCTTTTTGAAGTTAAATTAAAATGGGAGCATAACGGTAATCGGTTTGAGACAGATTGTATTGTCTCTGAGAGATTTAACTGCATCGTCTATGATCCTATATTATCTAATGCATTTATATTTCGAGATGAGAATACCTCTGCCGCCGCGCATATCTACCACGACAAGAGTGAGAACAACAAAAGGGACAGCAGTGTAAAAGATTTAGCTGAAAAAATAAGTAAGGTACGAGAACGCGGGAAGTTATCACTCGTAGAGGAACAAACAGGTGGATTTGAATCGTGGGAAGAACAATTGGATTTTATTAGACAGGGAGGGTATAAAGGAGTGTTGAATTCGAGCGACCTAAGTCTAGTTTCCTATAAATTGGTTGATGAAAAACAAACCCCTAATCTGGAAGAATTTAAAAAGATGCCTGTAACGATAATCAGTGTAAACGACCAAAGAAAGATTCCGATAATTATGAAAATACCGGAAAAATCGAAACTCAGCATCTATTACAACACCAGGAAGCGGACTATGATTGATTATTATGACGAATTGGATGCTAATCTTCGGTTGGTTAAATTGGTGTGGAAATATCAAGAAACGGAATTTCACACCTATTGTGTAGTGTCGGAAATTAAGAATACAATTATATATGACGATATTCTTTCCAATGCTTTCGTTACCGAATCTACAATCACAAGTTCAGCAAGAGAATATGATTCAGTTTTAACATCTCCATAATCTGTTACAAAAGTCTTATTGAAGAACGCCATTAAACTTCATACAATGGATACAGAACTGCATTTGATTACAAATTTGAGTAAAAAATAAAAAATGAGTAAAGAAACTAGAAGAGATTTTATTAAGAAATCGGCCTTATTAACTGGAGTAGCAGGATTATCAACCATTTTACCACAATCAATTCAGCGTGCTTTTGCAATAAATCCCGAAATCGGCAGCACATATTTGGATGCTGAACATGTGGTCATGCTCATGCTCGAAAATCGGTCTTTCGATCACTGTTTCGGAACCTTAAAAGGTGTACGCGGATTTAACGATCCGAGAGCTTTGACATTAGCCAATGGTAATCCTGTATGGCTTCAGAGCAATAAAGCAGGTCATACTTATGCTCCTTTCCGACTAAATATATATGATACAAAGTCAACTTGGATGGGCGCATTGCCGCACGGCAGACACGATCAAGTGGATGCTTATAATGAGGCTAAATACGACAAATGGTTGGACTTTAAGCGTTCCAGCAACAAAAAATACGCCGATATGCCGTTGACCTTGGGATACTACAACCGAGAAGACTTACCTTTTAACTACGCCATGGCGGATGCTTTTACCATCTGTGACCAGAACTTTTGCTCCGCGATGACCAGTACCCATCCCAATCGGCTTTATTTCTGGACAGGTACTATACGAGATCCCAGAGATCCGAATACAAAAGCTTTTATCCGGAATCCCGATTTGAAAACAGGCGAAATGACCTGGAAAACTTTTCCGGAAAGGTTAGAAGAAAATGGTGTTTCATGGCGTATTTATCAAAACGATTTAGGTACCGGAGGAGGATTTCAAGACGAAGAGCGCGCATGGGTGTCAAATTATAACTGCAATCCGCTGGAGTTTTTCCCGCGCTACAACGTGAAATTCTTTGACCGTAATATCAAAAGTCTTCAAAGACAAGTAGAGACGCTTCCTGTAGAAATTGATGTTCTCGAAAAAAATGTTTTCTTATATGATATTCATACCGAGAATTATAGAAAGATAAGAGAGGCCATTAGTATTAAAAAGAAAATATTGGCGGATGCACAAAAAGAGATAGAAAAATTTACCCCAGAAAACTTCGACAAGTTATCCAAAAAAGAGAAAAACTTATATTATAAAGCCTTCTCGACGAACAAGCAGGATCCCGACTTTCGTAAACTTACCACGGTAAACAATGAGGACAGCGAAAACAGTAAATCCTTTGAGGTTCCCAAGGGGGACCTGTTCTATGAGTTCCGAAAGGATGTCAATGCTGGCAGCCTCCCAACAGTATCTTGGCTGGTGGCTCCCCACTATTTTTCAGACCACCCTTCCAAACCGATGTATGGTCCCTGGTATATCTCCGAAATTCTAGATATTTTAACGAAGAACGAATCTGTCTGGAAGAAAACGATCTTTATCGTAACATATGATGAAAACGATGGTTATTTTGATCATGTACCGCCATTTACGTCCCCGGATCTAAGCAAACCGGACGGTGGAAAATGTTCCCGAAACATTGACCCTAAAGCAGAATATATACAGGTAGAAGATGAGCTAGAAATGGGCGTCTCGAAAGGGGGTGCAAGGGGAGCACCTATTGGTCTCGGATACCGAGTACCATTGTTGATCGCCTCCCCTTGGAGCCGGGGAGGCAAGGTATGTTCCCAAGTTTTTGACCATACTTCTTCGTTGTTATTTCTTGAGCACTTTGTAAATGAGAAATTCGGTCTGGCAATCAAAGACGAAAACATCAGCGAGTGGAGGCGCACCGTATGCGGAAACTTAACCGCTGCCTTCGATCCTTATGATAGTTCAGAAAGCGACCGGATCGCTTTCCTAAAAAGAGATCCTTTTATCGGAAAAATCAGAAACGCAACCAATAAACCTGTACCTACTGGCTATAAACGCTTCTCGACATCGGAAATAGAGGAAATAAAACGTGCTCCGCACCAATCTGCTTTGTTGCCTAAACAAGAAGAAGGTATTTGTATTTCTTCAGCTCTGCCTTATGAACTATATGTAACTGGTTGCTTGAGCAATGACCGCAAGCAATTTACGATAAATATGCACGTTGGAAAAAATGTTTTCGGAAACCGGTCAGCGGGATCGCCATTTAGTATATACGCTTCCAATGGATTCCGGAATCGGGATGGAAAATACGAAAAAATGAAAAACTGGCAATATGCGGTTACTGCTGGCAATACGTTAAACGATGAATGGACGATTGATTTTTTTGAAAATAAAGACTACCACCTAACGGTGTATGGTCCTAACGGCTTCTACCGGGAATTTAATGGAAATCAAGATGATCCGGAAATAGTGGTCGAATGTGTCTATGAAAAGGATGCCTCCAATCCTCGAAAACTTACGGGCAACATCCAATTAGTTTTTCAAAAAATTAAAAACAAAGATTTCAATATATCAATTAAAGATAAATCATATGGAGCTCAGACAATCAACAGGAAAGTTCGTGAGTCTGATAATCAAATTGTAATCGACCTCCATAAAAGCTTCGGTTGGTATGATTTTGAAATTCAAATTCAAGGTTACAAGAACTATAAACAACGATATGCGGGTCGAGTAGAAACAGGAAAAAGAGGATATACAGATCCGGTTATCGGAGGACTTTCTAACATCGCGAAGTAATGCTTCGCTTATCTAATATTCATATTTAAAATACATAAATAAAAATGGGCTTAGCAAAAAAACTAAATAATTATGATGTGATTGTAGTTGGCGGTGGGCCAGGTGGAATTCCCGCAGCCATAGCTGCAGCAAGGCAAGGAATGAAAACACTACTAGTCGAAAGACAGGCTTTTTTAGGCGGCGTAGCGGCTACGGGACTCCCTGTATTGGCTTTCTATGATCGGACCGGCAAGCAGGTCGTAGGTGGCATCGGTGACGAGATAATCAAAAATCTGTCTAAAATTGGTGGGAGTTTCGAGGGCCATATCCCCTGTCCTATCCACAATTCATTTACACCAGTCAATCCCTATCTATTTAGAAATGTCGCTGCGGAAATGTGCGAAGACGCGGGTGTCGACTTACTATTCTCAACAGAAATACAAGACGTTTTCGTGCTAGACGGCAAAGTAACAGGTGTTAAGCTTTTCTCTAGAAGTGTAGTTTATGACGTAGATTGTACCATTTTAATCGATGCCACTGGCGATGGTACCGCGGCTTCCCTCGCCGGAGCCATCTACGAAATGGGCGATGCAAAAAAGGGAAATCTTCAACCGGTTTCCCTGATCTTCAGCTTAGGGAATGTTGATATCGATGAGATGCTAGCCTACATCAAGACCAATCCGGAAACATTTGCCACCCCGGACACCTACGGGGAAGGAATCGAATATACATTGGATTACTTTTTGGATTCGCAGTCGTTTTATTTTACCGGCTTTGAGGAGTTTATCAAGCAAGCCAAAACAAACGGCGATTTTGACATCCCTCGGGACCGCGTTATCTTTGCAAAACAGCCGAATAAAAATGAAATAGTGGTCAATGCGACCCGGGTGACCCATGTCGACCCAACAGATCCCCAGAGTGTCAGCGGCGCAGAAATAGAGGGGCATCGACAGGTGCAGATGCTCTTGAATTTCTTCAGGAAGTACTGTCCCGGTTTTAAAGATGCATTTCTGGCGAATATAGCCTGTTGCACCTATGCCCGTGAAAGTAGAAGGGTTGTAGGTCTTAAGACGATCACAAAAGCCGACATCGACGAGCTTCTCGTACCTGAAGATACCATAGCACTGGCCGGTTATAATGTCGACATCCACCAAGCAGGAGTCGGACTAAACCTGCTTCCTGCTGCACATGCTATTGGTATTCCCTATGGCTGTCTGGTTTCCAAAAATATCCGTGGATTGTTAACGAGCGGCCGGTGTATCTCGGTGGAACCTTATCCCTTCGGGTTGACCAGGGCAATGGCGACCTGTATGGCCATCGGGGAAGCAGCCGGCACAGCGGCATCCCTTGCGGTACAAAATAATACTGACCTTGCGGATATAGATGTAAAGACGCTGCAGCAGCTATTGGAAAAGAATAACGCCATCGTGTCGATATGAGCTTAGCTAGTAGTATATCGTCGTCCATCCAGCCTACAGGAAGGCGTTGGATCATTCTGGTGATTATCTTTTTCGCTACGGTCGTCAACTATTTTGACAGGCAGATTCTATCCGTGCTTAAGCCGTTACTGAAAGAATCATACAACATCGGTGATGACGGCTATGCAGTCATCGTCAATGTATTTACCGTTTGCTATGCAGCGATGTACCCCGTTACTGGATGGCTAGTCGATCGATTCGGTCCAAAATTGGTTATGTTTTTTAGTATATTAGGATGGTCTGTGGCAAGTATTGGAGGTGGACTGTCGGCGACAATCAAACAGTTCACCTTTTTCCGAGGTATGTTAGGAATTGCAGAACCAGCCATTTTTCCCGTAAAATTACGAACCGTAACGAGCTGGTTTTCGGGTAAGTTAAGAGCCACCGCCAACAGCTTATGCGAATCAGGTTCTTCTATAGGCGCATTAATTGCACCTCCGGTTGCGGCGTGGATCGCCATTCAATATAGTTGGCAAGCTGTCTTCATTGTTGGTGGTGCAGCGGGATTAATCATTGCGATATTGTGGATTATTTTTTACCGAAATCCACCGGCATCTATAGCGCTGGAAAATACAGGGACAGCAAAAATAGATACCAGTCCTGCATTCAAATGGGGGCAGCTTTGGACTAAGAAAAGCTTGTGGGGTGTACTTCTTATCCGATTAATCAGCGACCCGGTATGGTATTTTTGCTTATTCTGGTTTCCAGGGTACTTACAAGAGAACATGGGTTTGTCGTTGGCACAGATGGGCATGGTGGGCTGGATACCGTTTCTTTTGGCTGATCTAGGAGCCATAGGCGCGTCGGCGTGGTCAGATAAAATGGTCAGACAAGGTAAAGCTCCTTTACAGGCACGACGGATCATGCTGACCTGTTTTGCATGCATCGCTCCGATATGTTTACTTACGCCACTCATTTCGAATGCGTATATCGGAATTGCTATCTTTAGTTTAGTAGCCATCATGTGCCTAAGTTGGTTATTCAACATCAACATCGTCGTCGCGGAAACCTTTCCCGTGAAGAATGTTGCCGGTGTACTAGGGATTGCGGGTGGATTTGGTGCTGTTGGAGCCATTGTATTAAATTATTCTGCCGGACAATTATTAGGCAATCTGGGTGCAGAAAAAATATTTCTGACCCTTAGCATTCTACACCCCATTGCGGTATCGATTTTATGGACAATGATTAAAAAAGAAAAACCATCAGCAGATACCCACAATTAATACTGTCCCCCGACCCCTAAGGTATAAGACCTAGAAATTTGGAAAGGAGACGTGAATAAATATCTGGTTAATATCGTTGGCGTTGCAATGCCATAATTGGATACCCTATACGGATGCCCCTATGAAAAAAAGCCTGTTCGAATAAACGAACAGGCCTTGTTTTTGTACGGGCAAAATACCTTTCTCTCGCCCCAATAAATTACGCACCTAACTGCACGCGTTTGAATGCTGTAACAGTCAATCCTTTAGAAACTGAATCTAAGAATTGAGCGATATTCTTAGAAGAGTCTTTCACGAACTCTTGGTTTAGCAAGGTTGTATCTTTGAAGAATTTGTTCAATTTACCCTGTGCGATTTTTTCGGCCATTTCAGCAGGCTTACCTTCTGCGATAATTTGTTCTTTCGCGATAGCAATTTCACGATCAACGATCTCTTGATCTACGCCATCTTTATCGATCGCAACAGGGTTCATTGCAGCAATTTGCATAGCTACATCTTTACCCGCTTCGTCAATACCTGCTACATCAGCAGAAAGACCAACCAATACACCTAAACGGTAGTTTCCGTGAATGTAGGCTACCACCTTCTCAGCAGAAACAGCTTCGTATTTAGAAACATCAATTTTCTCACCGATCACACCAGTTTGCTCGATTAAAGCATCGCCAATTTTTTTACCGTCCAGCTCCAAAGCTTTCAATTCCTCAACGGAAGCAGGGCTGTTCTGTAAAGCAATGTCAGCGATTTTTTCTGCGAAAGCTACGAAGTCTGCATTTTTTGCTACGAAGTCTGTCTCACAGTTTACTTCCACTACGATACCTGATTTACCATCAGCCGCCGCCTTAGCGATAACCACGCCTTCGTTAGAATCACGGTCCTGACGGCTAGCGGCAACTTTAGCGCCTTTTTTACGCAAGTAGTCGATAGCAGCTTCGAAATCACCATTTGATTCCACTAATGCTTTTTTACAATCCATCATACCAGCGCCAGTTTGTTGACGCAATTTGTTTACATCTGATGCAGAAATTTGTACTGACATGTTTTTATTTCTTTAATAATTTTTAATACTCGAAGGCCCGACAAGTATAGCATATATATACAACACAGGCATTAATCTTTTGTTAAATAAAAGAGAAAACCGGACAAACTTATGTAGACTCTTTGAAGCGGTACTTCAGAAAGGCTAACACTTGTTTATCCGGCTTTGATACAGAGAGGATATTATTCTCCGTCTTTTGCTTTACGAGGACGTTTTCCAGCGTTAGCTTCTTCAGCTTCACCGTTGTCTACTGCAGCCTTAGCAGCCACAGCTTCTTTTTCAGCTTCTTCCTCTTTATCGCGTTTGCGTTCATCCAAACCTTCTTGGATTGCTTTTCCTATAATACTCGCGATTAAGCTAATTGATTTTGTAGCGTCATCATTTGCCGGAATAGGGAAATCAATATTGGAAGGATCAGAGTTTGTATCTACCATTGCAAAAGTAGGGATATTCAACTTGATTGCTTCAGAAACCGCAATGTGTTCTTTTTTCACATCGATGATAAATAAAGCAGCAGGCAAGCGGTTTAAGTCAGCGATACCTCCTAAAAGGCTTTCCAACTTCACGCGCTCACGTTGAATCATTAACTTCTCTTTTTTAGACAATACGGCGTATGTACCATCTTTTTGCATCTTGTCAATGTTGGACATTTTCTTGATAGACTTACGTACTGTTGCAAAGTTTGTAAGCATCCCTCCCAACCATCTTTCTGTTACGAAAGGCATGTTGACTGCTTTCGCTTGCTCAGAGATAATTTCTTTTGCTTGTTTTTTCGTAGCTACGAATAATACTTTACGACCTGATTTTACGATTTGTTTGATAGCTGAAGCAGCTTCTTCTAGTTTCGTTAAAGTTTTGTTCAAGTCGATAATGTGGATACCATTGCGTTCCATGAAAATGTACTTAGCCATTTTCGGATCCCACTTACGAGTAAGGTGACCAAAGTGAACACCTGCATCCAATAGTTCTTGATATGTTGTTCTTGCCATTTTTTGATCCTCCTTT
>PJTZ01000066.1_pt1 | contig 117825 bp, 85 predicted proteins | sample 1512131 | NCBI WGS metagenome assembly PJTZ01 (sample SAMN08177679, study PRJNA422409) | Soil metagenome, whole genome shotgun sequencing project. | reverse complement strand
GTCAAGCCCGCCAGAGCCGATGGTACTGCCGTAAAAGGTGGGAGAGTAGGTCGGTGCCAAATTTTATACAGAGCCCCTGCAGGAAACTGCAGGGGCTTTTTTTGTTATCTCAACTCAGCTAACCATCCTTTATAATAAGATTTTTACAAGTGAATCCGGTAAAATAGCGGTATCTTGGCGTTATGTGTTTCCTGTTTATGAAGTTTCAAGATAGTTATGAGTAAGAGATTTGCAACGGTTTTAATTATTATTTTGCTAATAATAGCAGGATTGGTAACTTATCGGGTTATCATTAATAAAGAAAAAGCGGCTGAAAATGTTGGAGGAAGACAGCGAACGGAATCGAAAGTATACGGTATGGTTGTTTCCGGAAAACCTTTTTCAGATTTTTTATCGCTCTCCGGCACTATTGAACCCAATGAAGTTATTAATCTACGTTCGGAGATTTCAGGAATCGTGGAAGTCTTAAATTTTTCTGAGGGAGGCAATGTTGCTAGTGGACAGATTCTAATCAAAATAAATGATGCAGAATTAAAAGCGCAATTAGCACAAGCTACAACAAGAAATAGTCTGGCAGCAGAGAACGAGCGCAGGGCCAAGCTGCTGTTAGAGAAAGAGGCTATTAGCCAAGAAGAATATGATATCGCAAGTGCGGATCATAGGACAGCGCAATCACAAATACAACTTATAGAAGCACAGTTAATCAAAACAGCCATTCGTGCTCCGTTTTCCGGTATGGTAGGTCTCCGGAATATTTCTAAGGGGAGTTACATTACACCTACTACCGATATAGCCCAACTTGTGGATATAAGCAAGGTGAAATTAGAATTTTCCATTCCCGAAAGATATGCTACTAAAGTAAAGATAGGTACGCCGGTAAGGTTTACCGTGCAGGGGACAAGCGATGAATTTACAGCAAAGGTATATGCTATTGAACCTCTGGTGGAAACAGCAACTCGTACACTGCGCGTTCGCGCCTTAGCAAATAATAGGGATAGTGGACTTATTCCGGGTACGTTTGCTAATGTTATTTTTCCATTGGAAACGGTTGAAAAAGGACTGTTGGTGCCAGCGGAAGCATTAATTCCAATTCAGAATGGCAAAAAGTTATTCGTTAAGAAAGAAGGGTTAGCTAAAGAGGTATTGGTTGAAACCGGCGCACGTACAGATGCTGACGTTTTGGTCATTAAAGGTATAATTGAAGGGGATACTGTTTTGACTTCTGGCGTGATGTCATTACGAGACGGCAGCCCTGTAAATGTAACGCTGCGTTAATAAAGATTGTAATGAGTTTATCTACATTGAGTATTAAGCGGCCTGTTCTCGCTATTGTCATGAACTTACTGTTAATCCTTTTTGGGGTTATCGGATATACTTTTTTGGGGGTGAGAGAGTATCCTTCTATCGATCCTGCTCAAATTTCCGTTCGAACAAACTATGCAGGAGCGAATGCAGACATTATAGAATCCCAGATTACGGAACCATTAGAAAAATCGATTAATTCAATTGATGGTATCCGCAACATTTCGTCATCCAGTAGCCAAGGCGCTAGCAATATTACGATCGAATTTAATTTAGATAAGGATTTGGAGGCGGCAGCAAATGACGTGCGGGATAAGGTATCACAGGCAATGCGAAGTCTACCGCAGGATATTGATGCACCACCTGTTGTTTCTAAAGCCGATGCGGATTCGGAACCTATTATTACAATGACTGTCCAGAGCACAACAAGAAATGTGTTGGAACTATCGGATTATGCCGATAACGTTATCGCCCAGCGGTTACAAACTATCCCGGGGGTGAGTTCAGTGCAGATATGGGGACAGCGTAAATATGCCATGCGACTGTGGATAGATCCAGTGCGTTTGGCGTCTTATGGTCTTACTGTACTGGATGTTCGAACTGCTTTAAATAACCAAAACGTGGAATTACCCTCGGGTAGACTTACAGGAGCGAATACCGAACTGGCTGTTAAAACATTGGGAAACTTAGCCACAGAGGAAGAATTTAATAATATTATTATTCGGGCGGACGGAAATCGTGTCGTACGGATGGGAGATGTAGGTAATGCGGCATTGGAAGCTGAAAATTTCGAAACAAAAATGTCAGATTCCGGATACCCTATGGTAAGTTTGGCGATTATCCCCCAACCAGGAACTAATTATATCGAGATCGCAGAACATTTTTATGAAGAGTATGATAAATTAGAAGAAGATCTTCCACCTGGCTTTGACCTGAATATCGCTATGGATAATACGCTATTTGTGCGTAAGGCGGTATTTGAGGTAGTGGAGACATTAGTCATTGCTATTGTTCTGGTGGTTTTGATTATCTATATTTTCTTTCGGAATTGGTCAATTGCTTTCCGTCCTTTGGTCGACATCCCCGTTTCCTTGATAGCCACGTTTTTTATTATGTATTTGTGTGGTTTTTCTATTAATGTGTTAACATTATTGGCCATCGTACTGGCTACGGGTTTAGTTGTGGATGATGGTATCGTTGTGACTGAAAATATATTTAAGAAAGTGGAAGAGGGAATGTCTCCTATTGAAGCGGCTATAAAAGGCTCAAATGAAATATTCTTTGCCGTTATTTCTATTTCCATTACGTTGGCAGCTGTGTTTCTGCCAGTCATTTTTTTGGAAGGATTTGTTGGACGTTTATTTAGGGAATTTGGAGTTGTTATTGGTGCGGCGGTACTAATTTCGGCTTTTGTCTCCTTGTCATTGACACCTATGCTTAACGCTTATTTGATGAAAGGTGGCGAACAACGTAAATCGAAATTCTACGACAAAACAGAGCGTTATTTTCAGATCATGAACAAAGAGTATGAAAGTTCCTTACAAGGATTTTTAAAATTGAAATGGCTCAGCGTTGTTATTATTGTAGGATGTTTTGGTCTTATTTATTTCTTTTATTCTATACTTCCAAAAGAGACTGCTCCGTATGATGATAGAAGTTATATTAGATTGAGTGCTACTGCACCGGAAGGAGTGTCTTATGATTATATGGATCGCTTTATGACAGAGCTTACTTCCTTGATAAATGACTCTGTTCCGGAAAAAAAAGTAAGTCTTGTTATCACTTCTCCTGGATTTGGTACAGCGTCTTCTAATAGCGGATTTGTAAGATTAGGTTTGGTGTCACCTGAAGAGCGTACGCGAACACAACAAGAAATAGCTACAGATCTTTCCCGAATGACGCGACAGTATTCTGAAGCTCGGGTTGCTGTGTCGCAGCAGCCTACCATATCGGTCAACAGACGAGGTGGGCTGCCCATCCAATATATTATCCAGGCACCTAATTTCGAGAGATTGGAGGAGAAGATCCCCGAATTTATGGAGGAACTGTCAAGAGACCGGACATTCTCTATTGTGGACGTGAATTTGAAATTCAATAAGCCAGAGGTGTACGTAACGATTGACCGTGATCGAGCCCAATCGATGGGTGTATCCGTATTGGACGTTGCACAGACACTTCAAATGTCCTTGTCTGGACAACGTTTTGGATATTTTATGATGAATGGTAAGCAGTATCAGGTAATGGGACAATTTGATAGAAAAGATAGGGCAACACCAATGGATCTCGCTGCTATTTATGTGAAAAATAAGGACGGTCTCCTTGTTCAACTGGATAATATAGTGGAAATCGAGGAACAAAGCAGCCCACCCCAATTATACCATAATAATCGGTATATGTCAGCCACGGTATCGGCAGGATTGGCTCCAGGATATAGTATGGGAGACGGTATAGCAGCTATGGATGCCATAAAAGATCGTGTATTAGATGCGACATTTACAACAGATTTAGGAGGAGAAGCCCGAGATTTTGTGGAGAGTAGCTCGAATACGATGTTTGCGTTTGGATTAGCCGTTCTCCTTATTTTCCTCATTCTTGCCGCACAGTTTGAGAGTTTTATAGACCCTATTATAATCTTACTCACGGTGCCTATGGCAGTGGGGGGAGCGTTACTTTCGTTGTGGTTATTCGCACAAAGTTGGAACATTTTTAGTCAGATTGGAACGATTATGTTAATTGGTTTGGTGACAAAAAACGGAATATTGATTGTGGAGTTTGCCAATCAGCTTAGAGATCAAGGCTACGAAAAGTACGAAGCGGTGGTCAAGGCATCCGAGGCACGTTTACGTCCCATATTGATGACGTCGTTGGCTATCGCTTTAGGCGCCCTTCCTATCGCACTTTCTCTAGGAGCAGCTTCTACAAGTCGTATAGGGATGGGGGTGGTTATCGTTGGGGGAACAATGTTCTCGTTGATATTGACGCTATATGTTATTCCTGCTTTTTATTTAATGATGTCGAGATCTAGAAAAAAACGACCAGAGTTTGATAATATTGAAGAATAGGATTATGAGGAGAGTATTGATTTCGCTGTATTTAGTAATATGTATCGTCACCGTGGCAATTGGACAGGAACTGTTGACCGTTAAACTTGCGGTGGAGATTGCATTAGAGAATAACTATGATATACAATTGTCTAAAAACGAACTCCTTGTCGCAAAAGAGAATAAAACGTACGGAAATGCGGGAATGCTTCCGTCAGCAACGGCAGATCTTGCGCAGAATAATAGTGTTCAAAATGCAACGCAAATTCAGAATAGTGGTGTTGAGCGTTCTTTAGATAACGCAAGAAACAATAACTTAACCTATGGTGTAAATATTGGCTGGACCATTTTTGATGGCATGGGTATGTTTGCGCGCTATGAAAAATTACAGGAGTTAGAGAAACAAGGCGATTTGCAGTTGAAGAGAACAATTTTGGCTACCGTAGGTGATGTCATTACCTTGTATTACACAATTGTGGAACAACAAAATTTATTATCTGCGTTAGATTCTAGTATTCTTATTTCCAGAGAACGACTTCGTACCGCGGAAAATAGATTTTCTATTGGTAAAGCTGCAAAATTGGAAGTTTTGAATGTCCAGGTTAACTTAAACGAGGACCTTTCTGCTCATCTTCGGCAAGTAGAGACCGTAAAGAATTTAAAAACCATGTTGAATGGTATTCTGGCAAGAGATCTGGATATAGATTTCATCATTGATACGGAAGTTGGTATCGATGAAAGTCTAGTGTATGGTGATTTGCTTGAAAGAGCAGACCTGTTTAACCCCGATTTGCAGATTATCATCCTAAATAAAAAACTTGCGGAATTGGATTTGAAAGATATTAAATCAGCGCGTTACCCGACGGTACGTTTAAATGGAGGATATAACTTTTCTCGAACGGAATCGAGTTTGGGGTTTGTTGCGCATTCCAACTCCAGAGGGCTTACGTATGGACTCACGGCTTCTGTCAACATTTTTGATGGCTTAAACCAACGTCGTAATGAACGTATTGCCAAAATTCAAATCGATAATGCTGCCTTGCAGATTGAACAACAGCGGTTGGCTGTGCAGACAGGTCTGAAAACAGCTTATGAGACTTATCTAACCAATATCGAATTGGTTAAGATGGAAGAAAAAAATGAAGATATTGCACGTCAAAATCTTGATATTACCTTAGCTAAATATACAATAGGTTCCATTAGTGCCGTCGAGTTTAGAGATGCTCAAGAAAATTTCATCAATGCTATTTCCCGCTTTAATGCAGCTCAACTACAAGCCAAATTATCGGAAATACAACTAAAAGAGCTAGTTGGGCAGATAGACTTTTAAATAAGAAAAAAATGTATCAATTCTGTTAATGAAAAATTGAGCAAACGTTTGCTTTATATTTTTACTTTTTTTTAGTGGAGAATACTATTATACTTGTGTTAGAAAAAGGTCTTGAAAAGACTTTTGTAATAACCATTTGTATACTGTCTCACAATATAAAGGTTATGCAAAGTAGACTGTTAGTTTGTTTTAAAATAGGTGATTTTAGAGGGGACACAATGCTGTCCCCTTTAATGTAAAAAAGAAATTTATTAATTTATGGATACCAACCGAAGAGATTTTTTGAAGAAGGCAACACTTTTGTCTAGTGCAGCGATTACATTGCCAACGATAAATAATGCAGCGTTCGCTGCTGCCCCGAGCTTCAATATGTGGGGATACGCCGCACCTAAGATAGATACCGTGCGTATTGCTGTAATCGGATTAGGGATGCGCGGCCCTGGAGCTGTAGATCGTCTGTCTTATATCGAAGGGACAGAAATTGTGGCATTGTGTGATCTTCATGCAGATAGAGTCGTAAAAGCACAGAAAATATTGACCAACAAAGGCTTGAAAGAAGCTAAATCTTATTCTGGCGATGAAGGTTGGGTTCAGTTATTGAACGAAGAAGAAGTAGACTTGGTCTATATCTGTACTCCTTGGGAATTTCACGCGCCGATGAGTATTGCCGCAATGAAAGCCGGAGCACATGCCGCATGTGAAGTGCCTATAGGTTTATCTGTAAAAGAGTGTTGGGAAGTCGTCAAAGTTTCGGAGCAGACGAAGAAGCACTGTATGATGCTGGAGAACTGTTGCTATGATTTTTTCGAAATGTTGACGCTAAACATGGCTCGTCAAGGGATGTTCGGAGAATTGGTACATGCAGAAGGAGCTTATATTCATGATCTATTAGATTTAAATTTTAGCAAAAAAGGCTACGATAAAATGTGGCGTTTGCGGGAGAATATCAAGATGAATGGTAATCTTTATCCAACCCATGGAATCGGGCCAATTGCACAGTGTATGAATATCAATAGTGGAGACCGAATGACCCACTTAGTCGCTATGCAGACTGCTGATTTCCAAATGGGGGATAGAGCCCGTGAATTGGCAGCAGAAGATTCCTTTTTTCAAGAGTTTGTAGGTAAGAAGTACCGGGGGAATATGGATACAACTTTAATAAAAACAGAAAAGGGGAAAACGTTAATGGTGCAACACGATGTTACTTCGCCAAGACCTTATTCTCGCCTTCATTTGTTAAGTGGCACTAAAGGTTTTGCACAGAAATATCCAAAAGAAGGAATAGCTTTTGGACATAGCTTTGTAAAGGAGGACGAGCTAAAAAGTCTTAAAGAAAAATATACCCCTGAACTAGTGAAATTTATTGGTGAACAAGCAAAACAAGTCGGAGGACACGGCGGTATGGACTTTATAATGGATTGGCGCTTGATTGATTGCTTACGTAATGGATTGCCAATTGAACAACCTGTGTATGAAGGAGCATCCTGGAGTGTCATCGTACCGTTGAGCTGTGAGTCGGTTGCAAAAAATAGCAAAACTGTAAATATCCCTGATTTCACGAAAGGAGCATGGAAAACTAATCAACCACATGATCTGAGCTTGAAAGGCGGTGGAAATACTGGAATTCGCCCGAAAGCAACCCAAAATCAGAATAATCAGTTGAATGTAGAATAATTAATTACATTTAATAATGCTAAGTATTTAATTTATGAGATGTCCAATAATTAATGGGCATCTTTTATTTTTAAGCTGATTATCTGTATATTAGGGACTATGTTTTCAAAATTTTTTCTATTGGCTACTCTTGTTTACTTTATGGTGGCCTGTCAATCGGGGACGAACACAACGCAAAGTGAGACGACAGAAGATTCGGTAGCACTATGCCATATGGGGGCAATTCCATCACGTTTTGTACAAAACGTAGATTCCTTATCTTACACGCAGGGTAAAGATGATATTCGGATGGTATTAATTGAAGGAGGAACATTTCAGATGGGATCTTCCAATTTTCCGGATGCGCAGCCGATACACGAGGTCGAAGTTTCTTCTTTTTACATGGATGAACATGAAGTTACCAATGCTCAATTTAAGGCTTTTGTAGATGCTACGGGGTACGTAACGGTGGCCGAACGACCATTGGATCCAAATGAGTTTCCGGGTGTCGATCCAAATATGCTTGTTCCGGGATCGGCGGTTTTTGCTGCACCGAAGGAGGTGAAGGGTTTAGATAATTATATGCAGTGGTGGCAATATATACCCGGAGCTAATTGGAAACATCCGGAGGGTCCTGATAGCTCGATCGAGGGGAAGGAAAATTATCCGATTACTCAGTTGGCATATCAAGATGCAGAAGCTTATGCCAAATGGGTAGGGAAACGTCTTCCTACCGAAGCAGAATGGGAATATGCGGCTAAAGCCGGAAAACATAAGAACGAGACTTATTACTGGGGAAGCGAAAAGAAGGAAGATGGAAAATGGTTGGCTAATATATATCAAGGAGACTTTCCATCCCGTAACACCAAAGAAGATGGTTTTGAAACGACAGCGCCGGTGAAATCTTTTCCACCCAACGCATATGGCCTCTACGATATGGAAGGTAATGTTTGGGAATGGTGCTCCGATTTCTATCGGCCGGATTATTATGCGAATAGTACCAAAGTAAACCCCAAGGGACCTGCTGATTCACATGATCCACAAGAACCAGGCTTAGTAAAACGTGTGCAGCGTGGTGGCTCATTCTTATGTAATGATCAATATTGCGAACGTTATAAGGCTGGCAGTCGGGGGAAAGGTGAAATAAACAGCCCGACGAATAATGTAGGCTTTCGTTGTGTGAAGGATATATAAAGCAGACGCTACACTTCGTAGATTATTAGTCTCAATAAATTGTGTGTTTGCTATAGAGGTATAATCTAGATAGTGTTTTAATTGCTTTTTTTTGGAAAATTGTTAAATTGGTCTTGGATTTAGACCTTAATAATGAAATACGACGACCTCCAGGATAGTGAGCTGTTATTGAAGCTTAGCCACGATGATAAACGTGCTTTTGACGAAATATATCAACGTTACTGGAGTGCTATGTTTCACTCCGCCTATAATATACTGCAAGAAAGAGAAGCGTGTTTAGATATCGTACAGGATATTTTTATTTGGTTATGGGAACATCGTATTAGCCTTAATGTGGCGTCCCTTAAACCGTATCTATTGGTCGCCGTAAAATTCAAAGTAGCCAATTATATTCAGCGAGGTAAAGTAAGGATGTCTTTTTTTGATAAGCTCAAACAAATAGAGGAGCCTTATGAATTAGTAGAAGATAGCTTTGAGGTTAAAGAGATGATGGCAATAATCAATCACTTTACTAATCAACTTCCAGATAAATGCAGAGAAATATTTTTATTAAGTCGTCAAGAAAATTTAAGCAATAAAGAGATTGCTGAACGTTTGAATATTTCTGTTAAGACAGTTGAAAATCAAATGACCATAGCCTTAAAAAGATTGAGATCATCTCTGGCAAGAATATCTTCCTTTTTCTTGTTGTTTTTCTAATTATATCCAACTATAGATCATTTTCGATGAACTCGTCACCAGCTGGCGGATTGGTTTTTTCGATTAGTCCTTTTGATGTGTTCTTCCTGCCAGCTATTCGAGTGTCCCCCATAAGTTTTTAGAAAAAAATACTTTTGTTTTAGGGGTAACCGCTCTCATAAATGCCCTATATGTATAAGCGCCTAATATGGATCAGAAAGAGTTTCAACAATTAGCTAAGAAAATCAGCAGCGGAATGGCTACCGAAAAAGAGGTGGCGTTGTACAATTACTATTATAGTCACTTTCAGGAGCATGTCGAATGGGATAGTAGTGTGTTAGGAGAAAAAGACGAGGTTAAAAGAGAACTCTATGAGCGTATCACAACGAAATTGCCGGGATATACTACGAAGGTGAGATCATTTCCATATCTTAAAATCGCCGCCGCTGCTGTGGTACTGATAGCTATTTCAATTGGAATTTTTATCCGAAATCAACAGCAGGAACTTTTGCCATTGTATACGGAAGAAAGCCGATTGAAGCAAGATGTTGATCCTGGAATGAATAAGGCAGCGTTGACGTTAAGTGATGGAACAGTACTTCATTTGGACGAATCACAAAACGGAGTATTGGCCGATCAAGACGGGGCACAGGTTCAAAAACTGGAAGATGGACAAATAGCCTATACCTCAGCGAAAAATCAACAAAACGGTAGTTTTGATAAAAATGTTTTCAATACGATTACAATTCCACGTGGTGGACAATATCAGCTTCTGCTCCCCGATGGTACAAAGGTTTGGCTCAATGCTTCTAGCTCTTTGAAATTTCCAGTTGCATTTACCGGAGATAGCCGTGTCGTAGAATTGGAAGGAGAAGCCTATTTTGAAGTAGCGACGATATATAGAAAGAGTGATTCACAAAGACAACCTTTTATAGTTAAGACCTCTTCACAACAAATTGAAGTTTTAGGAACACATTTTAATGTGAATGCTTATCCTAACGAAGACGTAGCTAGGACCACATTGGTTGAGGGTAAGGTAAAGGTTTCTTCGGTTGCGACGGGAGAAGCTAAAACACTGAATCCAGGGCAGCAGACGCAGATTACGAAAACAGGTGATATTCGAGTGTTCGATGGTATAGATGCCGAGGAAGCAATGGCTTGGAAAAACGGCATGTTCTATTTCAACAATACCGATCTAGCAACGATCATGAATCAGCTTTCTCGTTGGTATAATGTAGAAGTGGATATCAACAATATGCCGAAAAAGAAATTCAATGGTGCACTTTCGAGAGATGTGAAACTTTCTCAAGTGCTTAAAATGATGGAGACAACAAGTGGACTAAAATTTAAAATAGACGAAAGGAGGATATCCATGCTAAAATAAGTCCGATAAAAAACAAGAACCCCCTGTTTGCTGACAAGGGGCCCAAAAACAGCGGTGCTGGAACACCAATGTTTAGCGTAAGGTTTTTGTTTTAGAAAATAATACCGACTAAAGTAATTCATCAAATTTACTAACCTTAAACTTATACAAATGTATGAATAATAGTGTGTATGGCAAGGGATTGTTGCGAGCCAATTATGACCATCCCTTACAAAAACTGTCAAAAATCTTATTGATTATGAAACTGACTTTATTATTAACGCTACTTGCCTGCTTACAAATAAAGGCGTCAGTTTATTCCCAGCAGGTCAGTCTGTCTGTAAAAAAAGCACCGCTAGAAAATGTAATTAAAGAAATACGGAAGCAGACCGGATATGCATTTTTCTATGATGCCGTCTATTTACAAGAGGCTGCTCCCGTCAGTATGGAAGTCAACAATGCTTCTATTGAGGAAACGTTAGCGAAAGCGTTTAAGGGGCAACGTTTTACTTGGGAGATCTTAGAGAAAACGATATTAATTAAACCCGTTGCTAAAGCGAAAAATATTGTTGTCGTTAAAGAGCAGCAACAGCGAACGATTAAGGGGCTCGTAACTGATGAAAAGGGGGAGCCATTCTCCAGTGTCAGTGTTACCGTGAAAGGAACCAGTATAGGAGCGGTGACCGATCAAGAAGGTGCGTTTGTCTTGGAATTACCCGTTGCAAATAGTGTGCTGGTCGTTAGCGCTATCGGTTATGTGACTCAGGAAGTCCCTACCACAGATAATAATGCGATTGTATCGATTTCGCTTCAACCGGTAACGAGTGATCTGGACGAAGTCGTAGTCATCGGTTATGGAACACAGACCCGGAGAGACCTTACCGGTGCGATATCTTCTGTAAAGGCAGACGATATTGTCATGACTCAGGGACCGGAGATTGGGAATATGCTAAAAGGGAAAGTTGCGGGGGTGACGATACAACAGAACAGTGCCCAGCCAGGTGGAGGTATCAACATTTTGATTCGTGGTGCTGGTTCCGTTAATGCTAGTAATAATCCGTTGATTGTTGTGGATGGTTTCCCGATTTCCGATTTACAGCAGCCGGAGGCTGTAAACCGCTATGATGGCGGGACACAAAGTATCTTAAATTCATTTAATCCGAATGATATTGAATCTATTGAGGTGTTGAAAGATGCCAGCGCAACTTCCATTTATGGAGCGAGAGCAGCGAACGGTGTTATTCTCATCACCACCAAAAAAGGAAAAGAAGGCAAAGCAAGGATAGATTATTCGGGGAATTTTTCTTGGCAAACCTACGATAATTCTTTTGACATGCTTTCTTTAAAGGAATGGATGGAGGTCAGCAATGAATCGTCTTTTGACCAATGGATGTGGGATAACCAAGTGTATCCTTATGGAAGCAGAACGCTGGAACAAGCTCAAGAAGACTCGAACGTGCCGATTTATCGAAAACCATTTACGCAAAATGCAATTAATCATATAGGCAAGGGGACAAATTGGTTTGACTTGGTGATGCGGAACGGTAGTACACAGCAACATAACTTGTCCGTATCAGGCGGTAGTAACACCACTAAGTATTTAATATCTGGAAATTTATACGACCAAGCGGGAATCGTGCGGAATTCGGGTTTCAAACGATATTCTGTACGGGCTAATATCGATCAGGACATAAGTAAATATGTCAAATTGGGTGTTAATCTTACAGCTAGCCGAATAGATAACGATAACACGCAATTAGGAAGCAGTGAATATGAAAATGCCGGAATTATCCGGATGGCATTGCAGATGGGACCCCAAATTCCAGTAATGGATGATAATGGAAACTACTCACGAAATCCAAAAGCACCGTTGCAACCCAATCCAGCATCGATGTTAACAATTGGTGATAAAGGACGAGTGGAAAGAATGTTATTGAATACTTTTGCCGATTTTAAACCTATCGATGATCTTACAATTAGGCTTAAAGCTGGGTTAGACAGGGGATTTACCAAACGAATGGCCTATCTTCCCAGAACTACCATACACGGTGAATTGGAGAACGGAAGAGGGTCTATCAATAATTTTGATCGGGACGATTATTTATTAGAGGGAACTGTAAATTACACTAAAACGTTTGGCGACGGACATAGGTTTGATCTGTTGGGGGGTATTTCCCGACAGAAATTTTATGAACGGACTTCCGGCAGTGCGGCTTCAGGTTTTATTACAGATGCTTTTTTATGGAATAACCTAGGGGCAGGCAGTACACAGCTTCCCTCAAGTTCCTACAGTTCAGAAAATATGATTGCCTCTTATTTCAGCCGTTTGAATTATAATTACGATAGCAGGTACTTGTTTACTTTCACGATACGTACGGATGGTGCCAGTGTATTTGCCAGAAATAATAAGTGGGCGACATTTCCGTCTGCGGCAATAGCTTGGAACCTAGCCGAAGAACCTTTTTTCCAAAACATAAAAGGCACCGTTAACCAACTGAAATTGAGATTAAGTTATGGGCAGACGGGTAACGCAGATATCGGAGGCAATGCGTTTGCCGCGTACGGCTCCTATGCCGGTTGGTTGTCTGAAGATGACGCCCGAATGATGGCGGTTTCTTTATCGAGGCTAGAAAACCCCAATTTAAAATGGGAAACAACTACCGGAGCGAATCTGGGGATAGATTACTCTTTATGGAGTGGAAAGGTGGAAGGTTCGGTAGAACTATTCAATAACGTCATTTCTGATTTACTACAGATAAAACCGTTAAATTCTTACCATGAGATAAATGAGGTCTGGTCTAATGTTGGTAAAACAAGGAGCAGAGGGATAGAGTTCAGCGTAACGACGCGTAATATCCAACGTAAGGAATTTCAATGGAGAACGATCACTAATTTTTCCTTCTATAGAGATACATGGCTAGAACGGGCTCCAGATTGGAAACCAAGCGTTTTCGAAAATGTTAACGATCCGATACGTTCAATGTTCTATCGATTATCCGACGGTATTATGCAAATCGGTGAAACCGTTCCGGAAGCACAGCCGTTGTTGAAACCGGGTCAGATAAAAATAAGAGATATCGATGGTTTATTAAGAAATGAAGCAGACGAGCCGATTGTGGATGAAAACGGACGATTTTTAAGAACCGGCCAACCCGATGGCATTATAGACGAAGCAGATTATATGTTTTTGGGGTCATCAGATCCCGGCTATATGGTTGGTATAACTAACATTATTAATTATAAAAAATTCTCTTTGAATTTTGATTTTAATGGATTGTTAGGCAGAAGGATGGCGGATCCCAATTATGTGAATTACGGTTATAGTGCTTGGGGTGTTGCTGTGCAGGGATATAATGCGCTGAGAAGTGTAAGAGATCGATGGACACCCACCAATCCATCAACCGAAAACCCCAGTACGTTTGCGAATTATTCGAATGATGGTTACGGTGATTTCTTTTTGCAGAGAGCTTGGTTTATCCGCTTACAGAATATTGCATTGGGATATGAACTGCCTAAAAATTGGACGGGTAATGTATTCTCCTCTGCACGGATAAATGTGGCGGCGCATAATATTTTTGTAATTACGCCTTATAATGGAATTGATCCGGAGACGGATGGTTACACTGCTGCTTATCCGAACATCAGGACATTTACTGCAGGAGTGAATTTGATATTTTAATTGGATAGAGCCTAAAAAAATATAAAGATGAAGAAGATTAAGTTATTGATTATATCGTGTATATGCTTGCTTGGCAGCTGCACCAAAGACTTAGTATCTATTGATTACGGCGATATAAACCCCGAAATTTTCCCCAAGTCGGAGACCGATATTGAAGCTATGGTAAATTCTGTTTATCATCCGTTAAGAGGCTCCTGGTGGGATGGAATATTTTCAACCTCTGAAAGAGGGGTGATGATGATAAGCGATTGTACAACCGAAATACTAACAGGTTGGTATGATGAAAAACTCCAAGCGACCCAACACAGTTATATGCCGGATCACGCCGGTATTACCTATTTTTACGATAGATTCTATAATAAAATTAGTCGTATGACGATGACGATACATCTAATTGAGGAATCTACCGTAAGCGAAGAACTGAAGAGAAAAGCGATTGCAGAAGTACGTTGTGCGCGTGGTCTACTGGCGTATACGCTCTTCGATCTGTATGGCCCGTTGGTTATCGCACCCCTGGAAGTACTGAAAAATCCGTTGATAGAAGCCCCTCTTGCCAGAATGCCCTATGATGAAATGGTAAATTTTATAGAAGCAGATCTATTAGCGGCAGTGGAAGACTTACCACATCCTGCAGAGGCAGCTTATGGTAGGTTTAATAAAGCCTTAGCGAAGATGATTTTGATTAGGTTGAATCTGCATGAAAAAAGATGGGATAAAGTGGTGTCGTTGGCAAATGATATTATAGATTATAATCATTATGCTCTTGACGCCGACTACGTTGGCATGTGGAACCTGAATGGAGCCAAAAGTAGCAACGAGGTTATCTGGGCCATTCCTTGTGATTATGAAGGTACCAGTGAGAACCAGTGGCAGTTAATGGTATTGCCCGGTGTCTATCTGCCAAAAGGAGGCTGGGGAACAATACAGAGTACCTGGTGGTTTTACGATACTTTTGAACCGAATGATAAAAGACGGACGATGTTGATTGCAGAATTTACGGATGCGGAAGGCAAAACGTATAATCGTGCTAATCCGGATATTTACCTTAATTACGGACCTTTGCCGTTGAAAATACACGAAGATGCTGCGAGAACAACAAGTTTCACCACAGTAGACATTATTATGTATCGCTATGCGGATGTATTACTTTCTAAAGCAGAAGCCTTAGCGAACGCTGGAGGCACGCCAACACAGGAATCCATGGATTTGATTAACGAAGTCCGGAATAGGGCAGGCCTAGGAAATCGACAGCTTTCAAACTATTCAAATATAACGGCATTTAACGATATGCTTCTGACAGAAAGAAGCCATGAGTTCTGGTGTGAAAACGGCCAATACCGGGCTGATTTAATCCGACATAACAAATTTGTTTCCCGCGCATTGGAAGTGAGGCAGTCGGAGTACACCTCTCCGGATAAACAGCTTTTTCCCTTTTCGAGAACAATGATATCGGAAGGAAAAGGATTATTTATTCAGAATCCAGGTTATAATTAATAAAACAGGTGACACATTATAAAAAGATTATATATGAAAAAGAATATAATGCCGTTAGCTAGCATCGTCATATTCATGCTACTGATTGTTTCTTGCAAAAAGGACGATGGCGACAGAGGAACAAAAGCGGTGTTTAGCTATGTGGCAGACGGTTTTGTTGTGAATTTCACGAACTTCTCGACCGAAGCGACCGAATACATCTGGGAGTTTGGCGATGGAACGGGAGAAACATCGACAAGAAGATCACCACAGTACATATACAAAGCCAAAGGAGATTATCTCGTATCTCTGACCGCTAAAAATGGTGATTTGACAAGTACGTTTATTGATACAGTAACTATTATTGGCCCCAATATAAAAATAGACGGTGATTTTACCGATTGGCAATTTGTTGATTATTCGCATATCAATGAGGAGGGACAGGGAGGAACATTACGCGCAATAAAGACATTTGCTTCTGCCACGCACCTTAATTTCTTGTTAGAAGGTACAGCAGATATGGAATTGGAGGTTATGGTTCTGTATTTGAATACGGACAGAAACCCAGAAAGTGGATATATGATAGATTGGTTGTATCCACTTGGGTCAGGAGCTAATTATTACCTGGATTTGAGCATGACAGGAGGTTGGGGTAATGTATTGCAACACTCTGGAAACCCGGCAGATGCTTGGGGGGGCTTTACCCCAATTGCCTATTCAGAAATCTTTAACTACTCTGAAATAAAAACGACGGAGACCAATGGTAAAAGGATAGAATTCTCAATAGACAGAGCACTTTTAGCCAGTATGAGCGGGTCTGTTGGTTATACAATTATTGATAATTCGGGAAGACAAATAGGATCTTTGCCAGCTAACGGACATTCGGATTCAAAGTTTGCTACATTCCCATTATAACGCTGTTTATCGTTAGTTAAATGATTATGAAAAACGAACAGCTAAAAAATGATTTTGTACAACGGCGTTTAGTTTCGCTCGACGTCATGCGCGGGCTCATCATGATCCTGCTCGCAGCCGAGAGCTGTAGGCTCTATAGTACATTGAATGGTATTACCGCCGAGCATTCTTGGGCGGGTATGATCGTACAGCAATTTTTTCATCATCCTTGGCACGGGTTGCGATTTTGGGATTTGGTGCAGCCGGCTTTTATGCTGATGGCAGGTTCGGCACTTTATATTTCATGGCATAGAAAAGCGGAAAAAGGAATCAGGTGGGAAAGCAATTTTAAGCATATATTAGTACGCAGTTTTCGGCTGTTCCTGTTTGGAACAGCCCTGCATTGCGTTTATGCCGGTAAGCTAGTCTGGGAACTGTGGAATGTACTCACCCAACTCTCCGTAACCACTATTATCGCCTATCTTATTATTCGGAAATCTGGTGCTTGGCAAATTGTTTTTTCCGTATTCTTATTGATACTTACAGAACTCTTATATCGCTTTGTACAGATACCCGGTTTCGATCGACCTTTTACAGAACATCACAATTTCGGAGCTTATATGGATACCGTTTTAATGGGGAAAATAAATGCGGATGGTTGGGTTGCTATTAATTTTATCCCTACAGCGGCGCACACGATATGGGGTGTTGTAGCGGGTAAACTACTCGTGTCTCCACTTGCCAATAAACCGAAGATTACATATCTGATTGGTGCTGGAATAATCGCATTAATAACGGGATATGCCATGGATTTCAGTGGTTTTACGCCTATTATAAAGCGGATCAGCACCAGTTCTTTTGTTCTGGTTTCCGGTGGGTGGGTATTGCTCATTATGGCCTTACTGTTCTGGATTAACGATATAAAGAAACAGTCGAAATACGCGTGGATATTCACCGTAGTGGGTATGAACGCTATTTTTATCTATTTGTTTTTCGAAACAGTTGGCATGCAATGGTTCAACGGTACTACGGCAATTTTTGTCAAAGGGTTTTTAGGTTTCACAGGTCTTTCCCATCAAGTGATGTCTGTGATGTCAGCCTTGGTCACCCTTTTTATGGAATGGTATTTATGTTTCTGGTTATTCAAGAAGAAAATATTTTTTAAACTCTAACTATTTAATATGTCACTTATGAGATTGTCTATAAAATTATTTATCTATATATGTATGTTAGCCCCTGCACTGATGAGTTGTGGCTGTTCAAAAAACGGAAATGATTCACCATCGGAACAGGAGCCACAACCTACCGTAACTTATGTGGAAAGTACGGAAGATTTTGCGAATCCTGAACGAGGATTTTATCGATACACCGAAACGCATACGAGCAATTTTACAGTTTTGAATGCCAATACCCTTGCTGGATATCGGCAACTACAAAGTATTCAAAATGCCCATTATCGGGTATACAGTACATTGGTTTTTCGATATTATGTACTGGATGATGTAAAAACGACTGCTATACCGCAAAGTACTTTAGATAAGATCAATGCGGATATGGTAGCTGCTAGAACTGCAGGGGTTAAATTGATTCCAAGGTTTGTTTATTCCATAACCTCAAATGCAGGGAATTGTCCGGAAGGTTTTATTTGCCCACCTTATGGTGATACCGCAAAAGAATACATGCTCCAGCATATAGCAGATTTAAAGCCTGTCTTGCAAAATAATGCAGACGTAATAGCCTGCGTACAGCTTGGTTTTGTAGGCCTGTGGGGTGAACAGTATTATACCGATTTCTTTGGAGATCCCTCATCCAATGGTGGACAGGGTAAATTACTGAATGCTAATTGGACAGACAGGGCAGAGATAATCGCCGCATTGTTGGACGCGGTTCCTAAAAGTAGAATGGTGCAGGTAAGATACCCACAGCAAAAACAACGCTTTATTGACGGTGTTAGCGCTCCGATAACAGCGCAACCGCTAACCGAAACGGAAGCTTTTTCAGAAAGTGAAAAAGCAAGAATAGGTTTTCATAATGACTGCTTTCTTTCCGGACCAAGCGATACCGGTACATACGAAGATTATGGAAATAGTTCGAGTAGTAGGAGCGGAAGTGCTTCAGTGGTTGAGGTATTAAAAGCATATAAAAATAAAGACAGTAAATATGTAGTTGTTGGAGGAGAGACTTGCAATAATACATTTACGCCCGATAACGAATGTGAACCTGCAGGTAAAGCACAGGCTGCATTTGCTGAAATGCATTATAGCTATATCAATGCACATTACAATAATCAGTTGAACAATAAATGGCAAACCTCTGGTTGTATGGATAACATTAAGAAGAACCTAGGGTATCGGTTTGTTCTGCAAAATGCGATTTTTCCAGAAACTGTCAATGCTGGTAGCAGCCTGACTTTTACTATTAACTTAATTAATAGAGGTTATGCATCTCCATATAATGCGAGACCGGTACAACTACTGTTACGCAAAGTAGGTGCGCAGGATGTTTCCATTTTACCGATGAATACCGATGTTAGAAAATGGTACCCCGGAACGATTAATCTGGAAACTTCCGTTACTATTCCGTCGAATCTGGCAAAAGGTGAATATGAACTACTAATGAATCTACCGGATGCATACGAAAGTATTGCGAGCCGCCCTGAATATAGTATCCGTTTGGCTAATAATGATGTATGGGAAGCAGCAACGGGTTACAATAAATTGAATTATAAAATTAAGGTTAATTAATAATCCTATGAAGAGCATATGCAGTCGATTGGGATTATTCCTCATACTGTTTTTAGGAGCCATGTACAAAACGACTGGTCAAGAAACAGCTATTTCTATTGAAAAAAATGAAAAGTGGCTCGGAGGTGTGGTTAATGAGGCTCACTTGATGCCATTAGAGGAAGGGTATAATTTTGACCTATTTGGTAATACCGGAACGAATCAAGCCGTTCCTTTACTTATCTCTACCAAAGGGAAGTTTATCTGGAGCGAAGAACCTTTCCGTTTTACTATTAAGAATAATCAAATTATTATATCAAACCGAGGTGAAGCTATCACCGTAGATTCTTTAGGTAAAAACTTGCGCGACGCGTATCTAAATGCTAGTAAACGGTTTTTTCCATCGAAAGGGCAACTTCCGGATACCTTGCTATTCACGCGTCCACAATACAACACTTGGATAGAGCTTATTTACAATCAAAACCAGAAAGATATCATCGATTATGCAAGATCTATCATCGACAATGGTTTTCCTCCGGGCGTGTTGATGATTGATGACAATTGGGCTGATTATTATGGGCGGTTTGACTTCCGTGCGGATAGATTTAGCGATGCAGTAGGAATGGTAGATACATTACATCAAATGGGATTTAAGGTGATGTTATGGATTAGTCCGTTTATTTCGCCAGATACGGAGGTTTTTAGAGAGTTACAAGCTAAAAAATATCTTTTGTATGATGGATCGAGTGAAAAAAACTGGACGGATGCAGATAAACCAGTGATAGTAAACTGGTGGAATGGTTACAGCGCTGTAATGGATTTTACAAATCCCGAAGCAGAGAAATGGTTTCACGACAGACTGGAACACATGGTAAAAACATATCATCTGGATGGTTTTAAGTTAGATGCCGGTGATGCAGATTTTTATCCAATAAATGCCCTATCTTTTAAACCGGCAACACCGAATGAGCATAGTCGTCTATGGGGAAATATAGGAAAGTATTACCCGCTAAACGAATATCGGGCGATGTGGAAAATGGGAGGAGAACCACTGGTACAGCGTCTGCGCGACAAGAAACACAACTGGGAGGATCTACAGAAGTTGATTCCACATATTACTGTCGCAGGTCTGTTAGGTTACCAATTCACATGTCCGGATATGATTGGAGGAGGTGAATTTGGATCTTTTATTGGAAAGGATAATTTAGATGAAGATCTGGTGGTGCGTTCTGCTTCGTGTTCGGCGTTAATGCCCATGATGCAATTTTCTGTCGCTCCGTGGCGTGTGTTGAGTGAAGATAAATTGAAAGCTGTAAAGAAGATGGTGGCTTTACGACAAAAGTATGTTCCATATATTATGGACTTGGCAAGACAGTCTGCTGAAAATGGAGAACCCATTGTGCGTACAATGGAATATGAATTTCCTCATCAGGGAATGGCAGAAATAAAAGACCAATTCATGTTGGGTGAGAAATATCTAGTAGCTCCTGTGATTACAAAGGAAAATAAGCGAAAAATACAACTACCGAAGGGAGTTTGGAAAAGTGATGAGGGAGAAACTTTTAGAGGACCTAAAATTATAGAGGAAAATGTTCCGATCGATAGATTGCCCGTGTTTGAATTAATGAATAAGGGGTAGTGTAACTCGCTCATCAATCTTACAAGTAAAAAAATCCCGTTATCAAAAACGGGATTTTTTTACTTGTAATTACACCAATGATTCATAAAAATCGGATCGCATTGATGCGCAGTATATTACTGTGCATTTAAGAACATCGACTTTTTGTTGTACAGCTCTCTAAAATAAGGGTCTTGCAAATCTTTGATAAACCGGATAGCCTCACCCGTCGATTTCATTTCAGGGCCTAATTGTTTATCAACTTCCGGGAACTTGCTAAAAGAGAATACAGGTTCCTTGATGGCATAACCTTTCAGCTTCCGTTCGATTTGAAAGTCTTTCAATTTATTAACACCTAACATGACTTTTGTGGCGATGTTGATATAAGGTACATCATAAGCTTTAGCGATGAAAGGAACGGTGCGGGATGCACGTGGGTTCGCTTCAATCACATAAACATCTTCTCCCTTCACTGCAAATTGAATATTCAACAAGCCTCGTACATTTAAAGCTTTCGCTAAGCGAATGGAATATTCTTCCATTTTTTGCTGTACATTTTCGGATAAGCTAAATGGAGGGAGCACAGCTGAAGAGTCACCCGAGTGAATACCAGCCGGCTCAATATGTTCCATCATACCGATAATGTGGACGTCTTCACCATCACATATAGAATCAGACTCTGCCTCTTCGGCACGGTCAAGGAAATGGTCGATCAAGATTTGATTTCCGGGTAAGTTTTTCAATAGATTAACTACCGCTTTTTCCAAATCCTCATCGTTGATGACGATGCTCATTCCTTGACCCCCCAATACATATGAAGGACGTACCAGTACAGGATATCCTACTTCACTTGCTACTTTTAATGCTTCCTCTGCAGAAGTGGCAACACCATATTTTGGATAAGGAATATTTAGCTCTTTCAAAAGATCCGAAAAACGACCACGGTCTTCTGCTAAGTCCATGTCTTCAAATGAAGTGCCGATAATTTTCACACCAAGTGCTTGCAAGCGTTCAGCCATCTTCAATGCCGTTTGGCCACCTAATTGCACAATAACACCTTCTGGTTTTTCCAACTCGATAATTTCACGGACATGTTCCCAGAACACTGGTTCGAAATAAAGTTTATCTGCCATGTTAAAGTCTGTAGAAACCGTTTCCGGGTTACAGTTTACCATAATGGATTCATAGCCCGCCTCTTTAGCAGCAATTAATCCATGGACACAAGAGTAATCGAATTCAATTCCCTGGCCGATACGGTTGGGACCAGAACCTAATACGATGATTTTCTTCTTGTCGGAAACCACTGATTCGTTTTCGTCCTCAAAAGTAGAATAATAGTAAGGTGTATGTGCTGGGAATTCTGCAGCACAAGTATCTACCATTTTATAAACCCGATTGATGCCTAATTCTTTTCGGCGAGCATAAACATCATCTTCACTTACATTACCAAGCAACCAGGAAATTTGCAAGTCAGAATAACCTTTTTGTTTCAACGTTAGGAAGAAATCACGAGGGATATTGTTCAGTTGATATCTGCGTAATTCCGTTTCAAGTTGTACTAATTCTTGAATTTGTACTAAAAACCATTTGTCGATGCGTGTTACTTTACGGATGGACTCCAGAGGAACACCAAGTTCAAAAGCATCTTTGATATGGAATACACGGTCAGCACTAGGATGCTCCAAGCTATGCATGATTTCCTCTAAGTTGCGTAACTGACGCCCGTCAGCACCCAATCCGCCGCGATTTGTTTCAAGGGATTGACAAGCTTTTTGTAAAGCTTCTATAAATGTACGACCAATCGCCATGACCTCGCCTACAGCTTTCATCTGTAGACCTAGCTCTTTATTGGCACCTTTAAATTTGTCAAAATTAAAACGTGGAATCTTAACGATAACATAGTCTAATGTGGGCTCAAAGTACGCTGATGTCGTCTTGGTAATTTGATTTTGAAGTTCGTCCAAATTATATCCGATGGCAAGCTTGGCTGCAATTTTTGCGATTGGATAACCAGTCGCTTTTGACGCTAGTGCAGAAGAGCGCGATACACGAGGGTTGATCTCAATAGCAATGATGTCTTCATTTTCAGGATTCACAGAAAACTGTACATTGCATCCCCCAGCAAAGTTTCCGATAGAGCGCATCATGCGGATGGCTTGATTACGCATATCTTGATAACATTTGTCGCTCAATGTCATCCCAGGTGCCACCGTGATAGAATCACCTGTATGGATGCCCATTGGATCAAAGTTTTCAATTGTACAGATGATGATAACATTGTCGTTGCTGTCGCGTAACAACTCCAACTCAAACTCTTTCCAGCCTAATACAGCCTGTTCTACCAATACTTCGTGTGTAGGAGAAGCGTGTAAACCTCTGTTTAGAGCAGCGTCAAACTCTTCCTTCCTGTGGACAAACCCTCCACCTGTGCCCGCTAATGTATAAGATGGGCGGATAACAAGTGGAAAGCCTATTTCTTGTGCAGCTTCTTTACCTTCCAAAAAAGAGTTAGCAATCTTAGAATTGGCAACTCCCACACCGATATCTACCATTAGCTGACGAAACTCCTCACGGTTTTCCGTTTTTTCGATAGCGGCGACGTCCACCCCTATAACTTTTATATTGTATTTTTCCCAAAGACCAATATTAGACGCTTCTATACATAGGTTTAATGCTGTCTGTCCGCCCATAGTTGGTAGCACGGCATCGATTTGTTGCTCTTGGAGGATCTTCTCTATACTCTCGCAGGTAAGAGGTAACAAGTAAACATGGTCTGCAATAACCTTATCGGTCATAATCGTAGCAGGATTCGAATTGATAATGGACACTTTGATACCTTCTTCCTTTAAAGAAAGAGCAGCTTGTGATCCCGAGTAATCAAATTCACAGGCTTGACCGATAACAATGGGTCCTGAACCAATAATTAAAACGGAGTTAATGGAGGTGTTTCTAGGCATTATTTCTCTTGTTCAAAAAATTAATTATCAATTTGTTGTGTTTGACAAAAGCAACGAAAAATGCCTTAGAGGAGAGTATTCCGACTGCTTTGTCGGAGTGCAAAGTTACATTTTTTTTGATAAAAAATAGGCTTTTTTAAAAAACTAATTTTTTCAGGACATTATTATCTTTTCATCCTCATTCCTTGCTTTTTATTCTTCCATTCAAAATGGTTGTTTACCGCAATTTTTTGTCCATCGGTCTTGTTTCTAATAGCTATGATTTTTATCTAAAAACATTAATGGAACGGTTTTTGATATTGAGAATCGATAATAAGAATTAGTATTTAATAAAATTAAAAGATTATGAAGAAAATTACTTTAGCTTTTGTTGCAGTATTATTTGCTGCTGGTGCCTTTGCGCAAGATTACAAAAACTCAATCGGTATCCGTTTAGGAAGTGGAAACTACGACGTCGCTGCGGTAGCATTTAAAACATTTATTTCACAGCCCGGAGCGTTAGAGTTTGACTTAGGATTTAATTCTGAGAAAGCCGGTGGAGTGAAGTGGACAAATGTGGCATTATCTGGTGCTTATCAGCATCATTTTCCTATTGCTAACATCGAAGGCTTTAAATGGTTTGTAGGTGGTGGAGCTATCTTGTCTAATACATTTATCAATGTTGACGGTGTAGATGGTGGTTTCAACATGGGAATTTTCCCAACAGGCGGCGTTGACTACAAATTGAAAAATGCACCTTTTGCTTTTTCAGCAGATATTCGTCCAACTTTTCATATCGTAAACGGATATGATTACTATAGCGGTTTTTATGCCAATGGTGGTTTAACTGCTCGTTATACATTCTAAGAAAAAACAAAACTCAATTAACAAGAAAAGAGACCCAAATAGGGTCTCTTTTCTTGTTTTTAATTTTCTCAAAAAATACGGGGATAGTTGTTGTTACATTATATCGGGACGCAATCGTTTGTGTTATCTTGTGCAATCGTTTTCGTTGTGTTTACCATATTATTTTCTTTTGTTTAGTTTAAATTGCAACCGTTGTATTGTCATAGTCTGACATTATATACTGACATAAACACACAAAAAAACATTGAAAAGTATTTTATGGTAAAGAGATTTACAAATCCCTCTTTTTTCGGTAAAAGCTTACGGTTGGCATCGGTTTTGGCATTGGGCACACTTGCTTCGGCAAGTTTTTCATTGGCCAAAGAATCGAATGTTTATGCCTCGGCTTTTTATCAACAAACGGTAACTGGTAGTGTTACATCAACAAATGGTCCTGTCGCAGGTGTCACAGTATCGTTATCCAGTAATCCTTCAATATCTACACAAACAGATGAAAACGGAAATTTCTCTATTGAAACGAAGAACGGCGACATACTTGTGTTTTCTGCAATAGGATATGATCCTTATACAGCAGTTGTTGAAGGGAGCACATTGCAAGTGGTGTTGCAAGAAAGCGATCAAGCGCTGGAAGAAGTAGTGGTGACAGGATATTCTACACAAAAAAGAGAAAGTCTTACAGGATCGCTGCAGGTAGTGACAGGTGACGAGTTGCGCGATATTACTACCCCCTCAGTGGAAAACATGTTAAGTGCAAAAGCACCAGGTGTACAGGTAACGCCAGGTTCGGCGCAGCCTGGGCAACGAGGAGCTGTCGTTATTCGTGGTCAGGCAACGTTAAGCGGAACTACGGAACCGTTATGGGTTATCGATGGCGTCATTGTCGGGTCGGAACCGGGAGACTTAAACCCGGATGATATTGAATCTATGAGTATCTTAAAGGATGCCGCCTCTACAGCTATTTATGGTTCTCAGGGCGCCAATGGTGTAATTGTTGTCACGACGAAAAACCCGAAAGTAGGAAAAACAACCGTTAACTATTCCACACGGATGGGTTTCAATAAACTGAATAATGGGAATTTGAAGATGATGAACGGCGCGGAGCTATACGATTATTATAGCTCTTTTGCTAATGCGGAGGATATATCTTTTCCCCGGTGGAATAGCGAATTGCGGAATAGCGACTTTGACTGGTGGAATCTGGCTACAAAAACTGGGTTTACTCAGAATCATAACCTTTCTATTCAGGGAGGTACAGAGACATTACAATCTTTTTTATCGTTGGGATTATATGATGAACAAGGTTCTGTAAAAGGATATAATTTTGATCGCTATAACGTCCGCTTTCGGCAGATATATAAGCCCGTAGATTGGTTAACTATCAAACCTTCCATTGTGGGAGCCCGTAGGGGTGTGGAAGATCGCCAATATTCAGTATTAGCGATGTATAACAGACTTCCGTGGGACAGTCCTTTCGATGAAAATGGTAATCTAGTACCCCATCGTTACAGTGGTTGGGTCAATAACTCAGAAACCAACTATTTGTACGATTTGCAATGGAATCATTCGTCGAATACAAATTACGAATTTATGGGTAACTTTGATTTCGATATCAAACTAACCGATTGGTTAACGTTTTCTTCTGTTAACAACTATCGTTACAACTCATACGCGAATGCGGGTTATGAAGATCCCCGTTCGAACGCAGGTATGGGTGTTATAGGTCGCTTAACCGATTACCGATTTGAATATGCGCGACGTTATACAAACCAGATCCTTCGGGCCAATAAAACTTGGGACAAACATACCATAAGTGGTTTGTTGGCCTATGAATTTAATGATTACAGTTCCAAGACATTAGACGTGTATGGAAGAGGTATCATTCCCGGCTTTGAAGTAATGGATGCAGTTATGTTAGCGGAACGTGCACGTGGTAATATAAATGAATGGGCCGTGCAATCGTTCTTATCCGATGTGCATTATGCTTATGATAACAGGTACATGGCTCAGCTTTCATTTCGTAGAGATGGAGCATCCAATTTTGGTGACAATGCGAAATATGGAAATTTCTTCTCCATTAGCGGAGGATGGAATATGCATTATGAAGATTGGTTCAACGCCGATTGGGTGAATGCTTTAAAAATCCGGGCGGCTTACGGTTCGGTAGGTAACCGACCGACGGCTTTATATCCGCAATTCGACCTGTATTCGGTATCGCAAGGTTCCGGCTACAACGGTAGACCGGGTGCATTGATTAGTCAAAAAGGAAATCGTGACTTGACTTGGGAAAAAACGTATACCGCTGGTGCAGGAGTAGATGCAACGTTTTTAAATAACCGTTTGCGAACTACATTTGATTTTTATGTGAAAGATACCGACAATGTTTTATATGAAGTACCGGTGACAGGAACCGTGGGCATTACCAGTATGTGGCGGAATATTGGAGCCATGCGTAATACAGGATTTGAGGTCGCTATCGGTGGGGACATCATTCAGAACGATGATTGGTATTGGAATGTAGATTTAAATATTGGACATAATAAGAACCGATTGACACAACTTTTTGAAACTAGAGGTGCTGACGGAACTTTTGCGGTAAGACCTGTATTCGTAGGCGATGGATTAAATATTTCCGGTTCAGCTCAACGTGTGTTGGAGCCAGGAACTCCAGTGGATATGTATTATATGCGGGAGTGGGCCGGCGTGAATCCGGATAATGGAGCACCAATGTGGTATAAGACTAGTGTAGACGCAGAGGGTAACGAAATCCGTTCTACAACGTCCAATTATTCCGAGGCAACGCAAGAAAAAGTGGGGAAAGCAGCACCGGATCTATATGGTGGTCTTTCTACTGCGCTGAAATATAAACAATTTGATCTTGGAGCAGTTTTCGGATATGCCATCGGTGGTAAAGTCTATAACTATTTCCGTCAGGAGTATGATTCGGATGGTACTTATACAGACCGTAATCAAATGAAGCTGATGCCTGGTTGGAGCCGTTGGGAAAAACCGGGTGATAACGCCACGCATCCTGTTGCTAAATACCGCAATACCGATCAAGGAAATCAGGTATCTTCCCGTTATTTGGAAAGCAACGACTTTTTACGCTTGCGTTCACTGACTTTAGGATACAACTTTAAAATGGAACAATATAAACTTCGCAACGTACGCGTGTTTTTTACCGGAGAAAATTTGTTCACCGTGACGAACTATTCGGGTGTGGATCCGGAAATTCCACGGACACCCTTAACTGGTAGACGTGAAGAGGGAAGAATTTCGAGTACTGCCGGAGCATCTATTTATCCAGCGGTGCGTCGCTTTATGTTCGGTCTTAATGTTTCATTTTAAAATAAATTAGCAATTAACATGAATAAAAAGATAATTATAGCCTTGGTGGCGACTGCTTGTTTTGCGTCCTGTGATATTGATCGTGCACCCTACGGTTCGATGGACGCAGATCAAATTATAGATGATCCGAATACCTATTTAGAATCGATGATGAACGGTGCATATGCTCAGTTAAAAACATGGTCCGATCCGATGCACAGAGCAGGTGAATATGCAGGCGATAATATTATGATTCGGAATACTTCAACGGATGCTTTTTTTGAATTTATTAGTTATCGTCGTACGCCGAATAATGGGCGTTTAAATCAGTTTTGGAATGCAGGATATAAGGCGATTGCACAGGTTTCCAATATGATTAATATGTTTGAAGAAGGACAGAGTGACGAGATAGATAATAAGTTAGGAGAAGCATATTATATCCGTGGATTGATGTATTTTTATTTTGTTAGGGCCTATGGTCGCCCTTATTATGACAATCCGCAGACGAATTTGGGGATGCCCATTGTGAATGGTACACCAGAAGATATTCCGGGCTTGGAATTAGATGATCGTGTGAGTGTAGCAGAGACCTATGAACATATTATCGCTGACTTAGAGAAAGCAGAAGAATTGTTGACAATCAATAATGGGCCGATTTACGCCTCACAAGGAGCCGTTCACGCTTTATTATCACGTGTATATTTGTATATGAGCGGCACCTATGAAGCCCCGAATACCCAATATGCACAGTTAGCCGTAGACTATGCAGACAAGGTCATTAATTCCGGCGACTATTCGTTGTTACCACGGGAGCGATTTATGCAATACAATACCTATACACCCGAGAACAATCCGGAAACGATTTTTGCCGTAAAACGGGTTGCATCAGAATTTTCTGGTGAGGATCATGCTTATGGAGTTGGTGGTATGTATGCCAACGTCGGTGGTTTAGGTTGGGGCGAGATGTATCCCAGTGCAAAATATATTGATTTGCTTAACGAAACTGGACGAAATGACTGGCGAGAAGAAAACTATACAATTGTAGATGCTCGTGCAGCATTCATCGAACCTACTTATGCGCGAGATGCCAATACGGGTAATTATACCGAAGTTTTCCGCTTTATCCGGGAGGGGAGTACATTGAATTACGTACAGGCTACAGTGACGCGAAGTGGAAGCACGATTAGGTGTAAAGTTGGCGACGATACCTATACCCTAAAACCTGTTCATGCGGATCAGGATATTTACAGCATTGACTATGAAGATGGTAAAACTTATATTGGAGTTTTGGATAATTTTATCACGCTGAACAACGGCTATCCTCAATTTTATATAATGAAAGCCTCTCGTGAGGGCGAAGAATCGCACTTGCACTCTCCGGTTATCAGCAGATTAGGCGAAGTTTATTTAAATCGTGCGGAAGCGTATGCGAAGTTAGGAAATTATAGTGCAGCATTGGCGGATCTAAATGAGATACGTACGCGTTCCATTGTGGATGGAGCATACAGTTCCTTGACCGCTTCCAATGCCGGCACGTTGATCGATAAAGAGCGTCAACTGGAATTAGCTTTTCAAGCAGAACGCAGCTATGATGTGTATCGTAACGGTGGGACACTAACGCGTCACTATCCTGGATCTCATGATCAAAATGAAGAAGTTGCACCAACGGATTATCGCGTAGTTTATTATATCCCACAAGATGCTATCAATGCTTATCCAGGTAAATTAACACAAAACCCCACTTCTAATTGATGGTTTAGTATCTCCATATTTATCGATGCAATATATAAACAGGCTTTACAAAATCGTAAAGCCTGTTTTTGTTTTTTGGAGTTCAAAATTTTTATTGTAAAACATGGGAAAAGACTGACAATCACCCCGCCCCTTTTTTAGGAGAATAATGTGTAACTTTGTGACATGATTGAACTACCTGTAATTTCAGCAGCTGAAACACAACGTAAACCAGATTGGTTGCGTGTGAAGTTACCTGTGGGTAAAGAATACCGTCATGTACGAGGTCTAGTGGATGAGCATAAATTGCATACCATATGTGAGAGTGGAAACTGTCCGAATATGGGGGAATGTTGGGGGGCCGGTACGGCGACTTTCATGATATTAGGAAACATTTGTACACGCTCTTGTTCGTTCTGTGCAGTAGCAACAGGTCGTCCTATGGCGGTAGATACCGATGAACCGAATCGCGTAGCAACGTCAGTTAAGCTGATGCAGGTAAAGCATTGTGTGATTACATCAGTGGATCGTGACGATTTAAAAGACGGAGGTTCCACAATATGGGCGGAAACCGTTAACGCCATACGCCGGGAGAGTCCGGAAACCACCTTGGAGACGTTAATTCCCGATTTCAAGGGGCAATGGGATAATCTTGACCGTGTTTTAGCCGTACGTCCAGAAGTCGTTTCCCATAATTTGGAAACTGTACGGAGGCTAACACGTGAGGTACGGATTCAAGCAAAATATGATCGTTCGTTGGAATGCCTACGTCGTATATCCGAAGCGGGTTTGCGGACCAAATCTGGTATTATGCTTGGTTTTGGAGAAACAGAGGAGGATGTTGTTGAAGCGATGCAAGATTTATACAACGTAGGTGTGCATATTCTTACGGTGGGACAATATCTGCAACCAACAAAAGCCCATCACCCTGTAGTGGAATGGATTACACCTGCTCAATTTGAAAAGTATAAGCAAATAGGCTTGGACATGGGCTTTAAATATGTCGAGTCCGGACCTCTAGTGCGTTCATCCTACCATGCTGAAAAGCACCTGTTTGATATGCAGTAAATTCAACGATTATTCTCTCAAAAATACGGTTTCTCCTGCAATTACAGTACGTAACGTTTTTACATAACGTAGCTGATTGTCAGGAGCCGTCATGATATCTTCATCCAATATAACAAAATCAGCATCTTTTCCGCGTTCAATACTACCGCGTTTCTTTTCCTGAAAACAGGAGAAAGCTGCCCATATCGTCATTCCCCGTAGTGCTTGTTCTCTTGTTATAGCGTTTTCCATTTGAAAACCACCAGCTGGAAATCCATTTTTATCGACACGGGCCACCGCGGCATGAAACCCAAATAGCGGGTTGAAATGCTCTACAGGAAAATCACTGCCCAACGCCAGCTTTCCGTATTGTTTTAATAATGTATTATAAGCATAAGCACCTTTGATCCGGTCAGTACCCAAACGGTTTTCAGCCCAATACATGTCGGAAGTCGCATGTGTAGGTTGGACAGATGGGATAATATGAAATTGGGCAAATTTTGAAAAATCAGAAGGAGATACTACTTGAGCATGCTCAATTCTCCACCGTCTTTTTTTTCCATCCTTTAAATATTTACCGTAGATATCCAATACTAATCTATTGGTAGAATCTCCGATAGCGTGTGTACTGATCTGGAAAGGGGTTCTGGCAATCCTTCTGATAACATCATCCAGTTCTTTTGGATTTTGCAAAAGAAATCCCTGTGAGAGCGAGTCGTCGCTATAAGGCTCAAGTAAGCATGCGCCACGTGAACCTAATGCACCATCAGCCATAAGCTTTACAGAGCGGATTGTTAAACGCTCGGATTCATAAATACCCTCCCGGATATAACGCTCAATATCGCGAGCGCTTCCACCGATCATCGCATAATTTCTTATTTTCAAGGAATCCTGCTGATAGAATTTCTTAAGGTGTTCTAATTCCTCCAGAGAAAGTCCTGCTTCTACGATTGAGGTTAATCCCACAGAAAATAAGGAGTCTTGTGCTTTACGTAGGCCTACTAATAAATGATGTTCCTCCGGTACAGGGATGTGACGGGAAACTAATTCCATAGCGTTATCTATTAATATACCCATGAAGTTACCTAAGCTGTCAACAGCCATCAGACCTCCTGGGACAGGACGGGTAGTGTCCAATTGTGCTATATGCAATGCTTGGCTGTTTACTAAAGCAGTATGATAATCGACACGGGAAAGAAAAACAGGCGTTTCGGGAAAATATTTATCCAAACTGTCTTTGGTAGGAAAGCTTTTGTCTTCCCATAAATTCTGATCCCATCCACTCCCAATAATCCATCGTTTATCCGGATTTTCTTTTTGATACGCGATGAGCTTTTTGATTACTTCGTCATAAGATTTTGTACCATTAAGATTGACCCGCTCCAACATATCTGCCAACATTAAGAAATGAGCATGCGCGTCGTAAAATCCAGGATATATTGTTTTTCCTTCCGCATTAATAATTTCTTTTGCCACATATTTACTTTGAATTTCTTCCGAAGTACCCATGTCGACAAATACTCCCCCTTTTATAGCAAATGCTTCTTTTTGGGAAAACACGGAGTCTACCGTGTAAACCTTTGCATTATAAACGATAAGATCGACTTCTTTATTGGTCGTGCACTGAACCGTAAAAAAACCTATAGCAATAAGCAATAAGATGGAGTAAAATAGTTTCATTGAGACAAGCTGTGGCTTCATTTTATTATACATTACAAAAAAAGCTCTCCGATAAAACACAGGAGAGCCTTTTTATTCAAAAATCAAAATGTAATGACTAGCAGTACTCGTCGAAAGCCGCAATAAGGTTATCTGCAATGATTTGTGCAGGTCGTCCTTCAATCATGTGTCTTTCGATCATGTGTACCAACTTACCATCTTTGAACAAGGCCATCGCTGGTGAAGAAGGAGGATACGGAAGCATGTACTCCCGTGCTTTATCCACTGCGTCTTTTTCCATACCAGCAAAAACAGTTACCAATTTATTAGGTTTTTTACCATTTTCTACCGCATAGCGTGCAGCAGGACGTGCATTTGCTGCAGCACATCCACAAACTGAATTGACAACTACGAATACAGTCCCTTCGGAAGGAATCGCTGTGTCTACTTCTTGTACTGTTTTTAATTCCTCAAATCCTGCGTCGACCAACTCTTGGCGCATAGGAGCTACTAAATATTCCGGATACATCTCTCTCTTTAAGTAAAAATTATCTAAAAATAAACTCTCCGCCAACTGGCGGATTGGTTAAAAGCAAAGATAATGCATTATCCGTCTCCAATCAAGATATTATCCTCAAGATAATGTCAGATTAAAAGAATAATATGCCTATGTTTTTGATTTGAATTGGGTATCAGCTATTTTTGTATTTCCATAAAAAAATAGAATAATATGTCAACAGTTGAAACAGCGTACGTTCCTTACAAAGTAAAAGACATTTCTTTGGCGGAGTGGGGACGAAAAGAAATAGAATTGGCGGAAGCCGAGATGCCAGGTTTGATGAGCCTACGCAAAGAATACGGAGCTTCTAAACCATTAAAAGGTGCTCGAATTGCGGGTTGTTTGCACATGACGATACAAACAGCTGTATTGATAGAGACGTTAGTGGAATTAGGTGCGGAAGTGAGCTGGTCGTCGTGTAATATCTTTTCTACGCAAGATCATGCTGCCGCTGCTATTGCTGCTGCAGGCATTCCCGTATATGCATGGAAAGGATTAACTGAAGAAGAGTTTAATTGGTGTATTGAGCAAACTCTATTTTTCGGAGAAGAGCGTAAGCCATTAAACATGATCTTAGACGATGGTGGAGATTTGACGAATATGGTATTCGACAAATTTCCCGAGCTAATCGATGAAATCAAAGGACTGTCTGAAGAGACAACTACGGGCGTTCACCGTCTTTATGAACGATATAAAAAAGGTACATTGCACTTACCGGCAATTAATGTAAACGACTCAGTGACGAAGTCTAAATTTGATAATAAATACGGCTGCCGCGAGTCATTAGTAGATGCAATTCGTCGTGCAACCGACTTGATGTTGGCCGGAAAAGTTGCGGTCGTAGCGGGCTATGGTGATGTGGGCAAGGGATCTGCGGAATCATTGCGTTCGGCAGGCGTGCGTGTTATCGTAACGGAAATTGATCCGATTTGTGCATTGCAGGCCGCAATGGAAGGATATGAAGTGAAGAAAATGGCTGATGCGGTGAAAGAAGCCAATATTATCGTGACGACGACCGGCAATAAAGACATTATTCGTGCGGAGCACTTTAAAGCAATGAAAGACAAAACAGTTGTGTGTAATATCGGACACTTTGATAATGAAATTGATGTCGCTTGGTTAAATAACAGTTACGGCGATACAAAAGTGGAGATAAAGCCGCAAGTGGACAAGTATACGGTAGATGGGAAAGACATTATCTTGCTTGCAGAAGGTCGTTTGGTGAATTTGGGATGCGCAACCGGCCATCCGTCTTTTGTGATGTCCAATTCATTCACAAACCAAACGTTAGCACAGATTGAGTTGTGGACAAACAACGGTCAATACGAGAAAAAAGTATACACGCTTCCGAAGCATTTAGATGAAAAAGTGGCGCGTTTGCACTTGGCACATATCGGCGTGGAGCTGGATACGCTAACAGAGGAACAAGCCGATTATATCGGTGTGACGGTAGACGGGCCTTATAAACCCGAAGCATATCGTTATTAAGAAAGAGAGTGAAATAAAAACCTGTCGAACATCCGACAGGTTTTTTTATAAATCAATAGCATTTACACCATTTTTTAGTCTTTCATCACCTATTCCCGAAATAATTTTATACGAAGCATCCAATGCTTCCAATTCTTTTTTCCAAACATGCATGAAATGTTCTCGTTGTTGAGGAAAATCCCGTAACGGGTCATCTTCCCACGGAAGGTCAATATCCATAAGTAAATAAAAATCGTACTTCCTGGATTTGATTTCGTCGGTTACTTCTTCGGGTGTACCACCAAAAAGATGGTCGCACCAGATTTTTACGGTTAGCATGGTGGTATCGCAAACAAGTACATTGTTTTTTGCTAGGTGGATCAATGCATCTTCCAGAGCGACCTGTCCATAGAACATATTCACCTCATCCTGTAACGTATATTGTCTGTCGAGATTCCTGCAATAATATCGGGCATACTCCGGTACACATACTGTTCCGAGAACCTGTGCGAGATGCTGCGCCATCGTTGATTTTCCGGTAGATTCCGGTCCTACGATGGCGATTTTTTTTAGTGCAATATCAACCAAAGTATAATCGTTTTTACAATTATACTAAAACCTGCCGAAAGAGTACCAATCGATTCTAAAATTGACTATTGTACCATTTTATTGGCACAATTCGTACTGGCGAATGACTCCGGCTTGGCACGGAATTGAAATCCCATACCCATGATGTACCCCATGGCTTCTTTTAGCGCAATATTGGATTCGAAACTGGGATTGGTGTTGATGTCTGCGTGCACTTCAAGGTCGATATGATATTGGTCAAGAAGTGGACATAATTGGTAGGCGATATCAATGGATTTTTGGACTTCGGTAAGCATGCGTTCTTTAATGCTTAGCCGGCGGATGATTTTGTCGCGGTTGATGAACATAAAACCACCTTTGTGTTCGCGTAGAAAAACGATGACGGTAGCAAATTCGACTATTCCTCGCTTTACTTGAGAATCGGTGCCTATATATACTTTTAGCTTGTTACCGAGGTAAGTTTCCCTTTTGATGATTTCTTCAACAGCATCGTTGATGGGCGTGTGGATTTTTTCGCCATTGTATTTTTGCCAAACCATAGTTTATGAGATTTATGAATGAATTTAGTGTTATATTGTTCATTATATGTTAATTTCGTTTTATCTTTTTGTTATCTGTTACACTATTCTTTGTTGCCATAAGCCAAATCCCCTGCATCACCTAATCCGGGAACAATATAGGATTTCGACGTCATTTCGTTATCTACGTCGCCTACCCAAAGGTGTGCCTCGGGAAGGAAAGCACGTACATGCTGAAGTCCCTCCTCGGAAGCAATGACGACCGCTATATGAAGCTCTTTAATGTTGTATTCAGCCAATAGATCTTTACAACAAAGTACCAAGCTTCGCCCAGTTGCCAGCATGGGATCGGCCATGATGAGGGTTCTGTCATCGAGATTAGGCGTATTGACATATTTTTTATATACTTCCATTTCTCCACTCTTTTTGGTATGTCTGTACGCTGCAAAAAATGCGCTATCGGCACGATCAAATACATTTAGCATGCCTTGATGGAAAGGCAAACCTGCCCGCATGATGGTCGCTAATACAGGCTGTTCCTGCAAAACTTGATGAGAAGCTTCTCCCAAAGGTGTTTGGACGGTCACAGGTTCATAATCCAGTGTTTTACTTATCTCATAGGCGATAACCTCTCCCAAACGTTCCAAGTTTTTTCGAAAGCGCATGCGGTCTTGTTGTATGTTGATATCTCGCAATTCCACTAAATAGTGGTTGGCGATACTATTTTCTTTGGTCAGGATTGTTACCATAACGTTATATTTGATATCAGCAATTTAGCAAATTAAGTGCCTTTTTCCTAACTTTATATTTCCATAAACGGAAGATTTTTAATGAAATTCAAATTAACATCAGAATACAAGCCTACGGGAGACCAGCCACAGGCGATCAAAGAATTAGTAGCAGGGATACAGCAGGGAGATCAATATCAGACATTATTAGGTGTAACGGGTTCGGGAAAGACATTTACGGTAGCAAACGTCATACAGGAAACACAGCGCCCCACACTTATTTTAAGCCATAATAAGACACTGGCCGCACAACTTTACGGGGAATTTAAGCAGTTTTTTCCGGAAAACTCCGTCAACTATTTTGTATCTTACTACGACTATTATCAACCTGAAGCATTTATTGCGTCATCGAATACCTATATCGAAAAGGATCTGGCTATCAACGAAGAAATCGAAAAATTACGTCTGGCAACAACCTCTGCATTGATGTCGGGGCGTCGAGATGTGATTGTCGTCTCTTCTGTATCCTGTATATATGGTATGGGAAATCCGGATGATTTCTCGCGTTCCATTTTTCGCTTTTCTGTAGGCATTACGATCAGCCGAAATGCATTTTTACATCGTTTGGTGGAAATACTCTATGCCCGAACAACAAGCGATTTTAAACGGGGAACGTTTCGGGTAAAAGGAGATATCGTGGATGTGTATCCCGCTTATTTGGATAATGCTTTCCGAATCTCGTTCTTTGGTGACGAAATCGATGAACTTAGTGAAATTGATCCTGTCTCGGGACAAACGATTTCCAGAATGGAGGATATAGCTTTATTTCCCGCCAATCTCTTCGTAACCCCTAAAGAGAAATTTACACAGTCTATTTGGGCGATACAAGAAGAATTAGAGCAGCGAAAAGCACAATTGGAAGGCGATGGTAAATTGTTGGAAGCTAAACGCCTGGAGGAACGGGTGAACTACGACTTGGAAATGATGCGGGAATTGGGCTATTGTTCTGGAATTGAAAACTATTCCCGTTTTTTTGACGGACGCCAAGCAGGTATGCGACCATTCTGTTTATTGGATTATTTTCCAGACGATTATCTGTTGGTTATTGATGAAAGCCATGTTACGTTGCCCCAGCTACGCGCCATGTATGGTGGCGACCGCTCACGTAAGATTTCCTTAGTCGAGCACGGATTTCGATTACCTGCAGCATTAGATAATCGACCGCTTAACTTCCCAGAGTTTGAATCATTGACGAACCAAACTGTTTACGTTTCGGCAACTCCCGGTGACTATGAATTGCAACAAACGGAAGGTGTCGTCGTAGAACAGGTTATTCGTCCTACTGGTTTGTTAGATCCGATCATTGAGGTGCACCCGGCTATTAATCAGGTTGACGATTTCTTGGAAGAAGTGGATAAGACAATCAAAGAGGGAGGACGTGTATTAGCGACCACATTGACCAAGCGTATGGCGGAAGAGCTAACTAAATATATGAGCCGATTGAATATTAAAGTACGTTATATCCACTCGGAAATAAAGACACTGGAACGTGTGGAAATCTTGCGTGGCTTGCGATTGGGTGAGTTTGATGTATTGGTAGGCGTGAATCTCTTGCGTGAAGGATTGGATTTGCCGGAGGTAACGTTGGTTGCGATCTTAGATGCAGATAAAGAAGGATTTCTCCGTTCAGAACGTTCATTGATTCAAACCATCGGTCGAGCGGCTCGTAACGATAGAGGGCGTGTTATAATGTACGCTGATCAAATGACAGAGAGTATGCGAGTGACTATCGACGAGACGAACCGACGCAGGGAGAAACAGATCGCTTATAATGAAGAACATGGAATCGTGCCACGAACAGTAGGTAAAACACGCCAAGAGATACTAGAGCAGACTTCAGTGGCGGATTTCAGACCAGGTGAAGCGAAAGCTTATGTAGAGCCTGATCCTACAACACTAATAGCGGCTGATCCAGTGATGGAATATCTAGGGGATAAAGAAATGAAAAAAGCTATTGATAATGTACGCAAAAAAATGGAAAAAGCGGCAAAGGAAATGGATTTTTTGGAAGCTGCCAAGCTGCGTGACGAAATGTTCGCCATGGAGAAGCTTTATAAGGAACGATTTGGAGAAGAAATAAAATAAAATAAAAAGCTTTACTTTATTTCTTCTCTTCATAGAGAACTTCCTCTTGATGGACCAACGACCAACAGTGGTTTTCTTCTATCAACTTGTAATGTTTATTGGCGTATAAATGGGGAGCAACACTATCCAATAATATACTCTCATCTTCTTCCTTTATGAAAAGCTCTGCCTTTTGCTTAATGGAATCCATCAAAACGAAAGCAGCGGTTTCAAAATTCGTTGACGTGTCCGTAACGTTCATGGTAATAGTACCTTCCCAAGGGCGGATACATTCTTCTTTGACTTTTGACCAAGTATAGCCTGCAGCAATAAGACAACCGTGTTTATCTTTTGTTCCACCGATAGGCGGGAGAGAAGAAGAACTGTCATTAGGTATGTCTTTCTGAACGGAACCTTGACAAGAAAGCATAAATGAAACCAATATGAGTGCGACGTACTTCATTATATTTTTTCTTTTAAAAAGAAGATGTCCATAAACCATACCAAAGTGTGATTTAAAATAATTTGTTCCGACAAAAATCCTTATTACATTTACATTTCTTTAAACAAATAGTTTTGATTTTGTCAAATTGTTAAAATAAATGAAGAAACCTGTATTGGTCATAAAATTTGGTTCGGCTGCGATTACAACCAAAGATGGAGATGTAGATGAACGTATCGTGTTGGAAATTGCACGGCAGACGGCCCAGTTGCAATCGAAATACAATATCGTTCTGGTATCATCGGGTGCTGTCGCGGCTGGAAAAAAATATTTAAAGAATTATGATGGAAGCTTGTCGGCGCGGAAGGCTGCAGCGGCTATTGGAAATCCATTACTTGTCCGTACATATAGCACGTACTTTAAACCTTTTAATATTGCATTGGCGCAAAGTTTATGTGAAAGACAGCATTTTGCGAATAGAGCACAGTTTCTTCAACTAAAGGATACGTATCAAGAACTTTGGAAGAACAATATTATTCCTATTGCTAACGAAAACGATGTGGTGAGTAATAAGGAACTCAAATTCTCGGACAATGATGAGCTTGCAACATTGATAGCGGTTGGGTTTGGTGCAGAACAACTATTGTTCAGCACGTCTGTTCCGGGGGTTTTGGATACTAAAGGGAAAGTGATTTCACAAATATCGATGATTGATAAAGACGTGTTTTCATTTGTGAAAAAAGAAAAATCAGCTGTCGGTTTAGGAGGGATGACCTCCAAACTCAATTTTGCCAGGTTAGCAAATCAAATGGGCATTCAGACCGTTATCTTCAGCATGCAAACGGAGGATGGAATCTTAAAAGCGGTAAAAGGTGAGACAGGAACGGTTTGTTTACCCCAGAAAAAAAAGGTATCTTCGAGGAACAAGTGGCTTGCAACCGGTAGCCTCATCAAAGCACTGGTGCAGGTTGATGAGGGAGCAGCAAACGCCATTCTAAATCGTAAAAGCCTGTTGGCTGTGGGTGTAGTGGCCATCAATCAAGCCTTGGAGACAGGTGAGGTTTTCCAGATAGCTAATGAAAAAGGAGAGGTGTTTGCTGTGGCGAAATCAAAAATCGATGTCATGGACGTGGAATCAATTCACAAGAAAAAGAATGTCGCGATAGCGCATGCAGATGATATTGTGTTGTTGTGATTTATATTTATTTGTAACATATAATAAAAAGGAAAGGGATTTTTAGATGATGAAGGAAAGTATACAGGAAGAGTTAAAGGCTGCTCATGAAGCTACCATCGCGGTTAAACGTTTGACTGATAGTGCGAAGCAGCAGTTGCTGAAAGATATTGCCAGTTCACTGGAACAGCGTGTAGATGATATTATTCGGGAGAATAAGAAAGACTTGGAGCGCATGGATCGGGAAGATCCACGATATGATAGATTATTGTTGGATAAAGATCGAATTTTGGCATTATCAGCCAGTCTGATCGACGTTGCAAATCTCCCTGATCCAACAGGGGCATTGATTTCTCGCAAGGAACTAGAGAATGGTTTGTTAGTCGAGAAGAAAACTGTTCCGCTGGGAGTAGTCGGCGTGATTTATGAATCCAGACCAAATGTAACGGTAGACGTAGCGGCATTATGTATACGATCTGGAAATGTTTGTGTATTACGCGGAGGATCAGATGCTTGGTTTACGAATAGCGTGTTGGTGGAAATTATACAAGAAGAATTACGCAGACATAATTTAAATGTACATATCGTGCAATTGTTGCCGACGGATAGAGCGTTTGTGAGTGAGCTGCTTTCTGCTACCCAATATGTAGACATCATTATACCAAGAGGATCACAGGCACTCATTGATTTAGTCCGCGAACAGGCAAAAGTTCCTGTAATCGAAACAGGAGCTGGCGTATGCCACACGTATGTGGAGCGAACAGGCGACTTGGAGAAAGCTGCAAAAATTATAGCGAATGCCAAAATACAGCGACCATCCGTATGTAATGCGTTGGATACTGTTTTGGTTGATAGAGAAGTAGCAAAAGAGCTTCTGGACAAAGTTGTACCGTATTTTGAAGAAAGTAGTGTGAAAATCTATGCAGATGAAGCTGCTTTTTCTATTTTAAAAGAACTCGGCTATCCATTGTTGGAATTAGCTAAGGAAGAAGACTTCGGACGAGAGTTTCTATCATTGCAGTGTTCGATCAAAGTGGTAGAGAATTTTGACGAGGCCTTGACACATATCGCTGAGCATTCTTCCAAACATTCAGAATGTATTGTTTCAACAGATTCCGAACGCATCAATACCTACATGGAAACGGTAGATGCGGCTGCAGTTTATACGAATGCCTCTACGCGATTCACCGATGGCGGTGCTTTTGGACTCGGAGCTGAAATAGGTATCTCTACACAGAAGCTCCATGCGAGGGGACCTTTCGCTTTAGAGAAATTGGTAACGGAGAAATGGTATATTACGGGCGATGGGCAGACTAGATAATGGGCATTAGATACGAGAAAGATACGATCCTGAATTGGATTAACGAGATGGGCAAGTTTCTGCGCCTGCTCGTTGATAAATATGAAGCTTTTGATGAACCGACTGAGCCTGCGGTTATAGAAGAAGGTTACCATAAGTTTTTTGGAAAGCAAAGAGACTGGTTAATAGGTCTTGCTCAAGATGAACTTTTAACGTACGTGGAACAGGAGTTGGAAACGGAGCAAATTCGCCCGTTAGCGTTACTCTTTCTACGTGATGCATTACTGTCTCCAGCGGATGAAACACAACAGCAACTATTATACAAGTCGAAATTTCTGTTGGAGCACGTGTCGCAGAAACTGGCGAGTTTCTCCTTTGAAGATTACGGGAATCTGACACTTATTAATGAAAGATTACAGAAATGAGATGCGGTATCATTTTGAAAACTCAAATAATCTACTAAATTTGTAGAGAATAAAAATGTTTATTAAAAACCTTTAAAATTTTAAGATATGAGTTTACGATTAGGTGATGTTGCTCCAAACTTTCAAGCGGAGACATCCATAGGAAAAATTGACTTTTATGAGTATATCGGCGATGGCTGGGCGGTTTTGTATTCACACCCCTCAGATTACACACCTGTATGTACCACTGAACTTGGACGTACTGCACAGTTGAAATCAGAATTTGAAAAAAGAAACACGAAGGTATTAGCATTAAGTGTTGATTCAGTAGAAGATCATCTTGGCTGGATTAAAGATATCAACGAGACACAGAATTGTGAAGTAGATTTTCCTATTATTGCGGATAAAGACCGTAAGGTAGCGGAATTATATGATATGATTCATCCCAATGCGTCTGCTACAGCAACGGTACGTTCCGTATTTGTTATCGGTCCGGACAAGAAAATTAAATTGACATTAACTTATCCAGCTTCTACAGGTCGAAATTTCTTTGAGATTTTACGTGTGATTGATTCGCTTCAATTAACAGATCAATATTCTGTAGCAACACCTGCTGACTGGAAAGACGGCGAAGATGTCATTGTCGTTCCTGCGATAAAAACAGAAGATATTCCAGCTAAATTTCCAAAAGGCTACACGGAAGTAAAACCTTACTTGCGTGTTACACCGCAACCGAATAAATAAAAAGAAAGGGGCAAATTTTATTTGCCCCTTTCTTTTTTAGTAAACCTTCACGATATAAATGTAATCTTGTAATTTTTTAATCTGGTCGGTCCGCGACAAATTGTACAATAAATTTTTGTTGTTAAGAACAACATTTTTCCCATTAAGGGAGTCAGCAGGGATACTGTTCAATGTTTCCATTAAAGCTTTCGTCTTGATCGCAAAAGCTGCACCATCTATTCCCTTTTGTTTTCCGCTGATAATTCCGATTATATTACCTTCTTTGTCCAATAGTGGTCCCCCGCTGTTACCCGGGTTTACCGGGATTGATATTTGATAAGCAAGAGTGTCGCCGGCATATCCGGTAGAGGAGCTTAGATAGCCTTGTCCGTAGACAGCTTCATCTCTAGGAAAACCGATAGTGTAAACGTCTTCCCCCATATCGGAGTCTTGTTTTTTAAAGGTGTACGGGATGCTCTTTATAGATTTAAAGGTGGAGTCGTTGATATGCAGGATCGCCAAGTCCTTTTCAGGATTTGTAAAAATAATATCTGCCTTGAACGATTCCCCTTTATGATTCTGTAAATGTACAGAGTCGGCTCCGGTGATAACATGATAGTTTGTGACAACATAGCCATTTTTTGTAATCATGAATCCGGTAGCGCCGTAGTGCATCGTTTCTTTAATATTCTCTTTGGTGTTGTTGATATTTTGAATAGCTGCATTCTGTGCATTTACATTACGTTTTACGGTATTCATATCCCTGCGTAAAGCACTGTAATCTGATGTGGTTTTTTTCAAGTTTTTATAATAACCTGTCAACCATAAAGTCGAAAACACGGATACAATGGCAATAGCAGCTGCTACAGCGGCATTGAGTTTCAGCCTATCCCATAAGCTGATAACTTTAGTTGCCGGTTTTGGGTTATGAGTCTTATCGTAATCCAATGCAATATGCTGTAAGTCTCGTTTGAAATTTGAGCGTGCATCCGCTTTTTCCATAGTAGTTAAAAAAGCTTTGTGTTGTGCAAAAAGTTCTGCCTTTACGGGATTTTCCGCACAATATGTCTCAAACCGCAATCGATCTTCCTGCGAAAGCTCTTCCCGAAGATATGCATCTGCCCACTCTATAAACTCCTGTTGATTTAAGCTTTTCATGCCTATTATTATAACTTATTTTTTGAAAAATATCTTTTTTAAACGCTGGAGACATTTATACTTCTGCGTCTTCGCATTATCGGCGTTCGTATAACCAAACTTCTCACAAATAGCTGCCATCGATTGCCCTTGTATATAAAAATCATATAAGATAGTTCTACAAGGCTCTCCTAATCCGTTTAATGCATTTTCCATTTGAACAAAATTAGCTTCCTTAACCTCGTGATCTTCGATGATTTCTTCAGCAGCTAGCGCTTCTCCGTAATCCTCTATTGAATCCTTACGGTATTTCGCCTCGCCGCGTGTAAGATGCTTAAGCCATAATCGTTTGGAAATCGCATATAAGAACGTTTGTAATCTGCTGCTCAAAACAAAATCGTCATCACTGATCTTATTATACAAAACCATCACCGTTTCTTGGAAAATGTCCTGCGCTTCCTCTCTGCTACCACGATTGTTGATAACCATGTTGGCAATAGGTGGGAAATGTATTTGATATAACTGCTGGATAGCAAGGTTATCTCCCTCCCTGATGCCGTCAATGATTTCGGAATCAATCTGTATATCGCTTTTTTCCTTACTCACTTATTAATACCTTTTTAATCAAATAGTAACCTATTACGCCGTATAAATTTTAAATTTTCGTCAAGTAGATGACGAATCAAAAGTAGCAAATAAATTTTTGTATGTTCTTTTTTTCATGATGGAAAAAGAAAGGGTTAACTTCGCGTTGTTATGAAGATAAAGGTAGGTTTTGGTTTTGATGTCCATCAAATAAAAGAAGGACATCCATTCGTCATCGGTGGAGTGCAATTAGAACACCATGCAGGCGCGTTCGGGCATTCGGATGCAGACGTCTTAGTACATGCAATTTGTGACGCTATCCTGGGGGCAGCAAACTTAGAGGACATCGGATTTCATTTTCCCAATACCGATCCTAAATGGAAAGGGATCAGCAGTCTCGTTTTGCTTGAAGAATGTGTAAAGCTCTTAAAAGAAAAGGGATATACATTGGGCAACATCGATGGTATGCTATGCTTGGAAGCTCCAAAGATTAAACCATACATCCCCGCCATGAAAGAGAATATCGCTAAAGCTGCAGGGATTGATATAGATGACATATCCATAAAAGCGACGACCAATGAGACGATGGGTTTTATAGGTCGTCAGGAAGGTGTTGTTGCCTACGCTGTATGCCTTATTGAGAAACCCTAGGTTTTCCTTGGAAATAAATATAAGCGGTAATAAGTGCAGTAAGTGTCAGTAAGCCTCCCATAATGAAAGGTGCGCCCGGAAAATATATAGGTGTATTTTCTTTTGTAAAAAAGGAAAATAGATTGCTCATCATTAAAGGACCAAATATGGCTGTCAAACTGATAACGGAAGCGATTCCGCCTTGTATTTGTCCTTGTTCGTTGGATGGTGTAAGGTTAGAAACGAGACTTTGGATCGCAGGGCCGCCGATCCCTCCGCATACATAAAGGACACTTGCTGCAAACAGCATCCAGCTAGAGGGCACTATACCTATTAATGGCAATGCTAGTGTTAAAAAAAATAAGCCCGTCAAAATGGATTTGGGTAGGCCGAGCCTAGGGATAACGATACGTAATAAGCCAGCTTGAACAATGGTAAGTAGTGTTCCAATGAAACCAAGTGATATGCCTACCATTTTTTCATCCCAAGCGAATTTTTCCATTGTATAGTAGGACCACGTGCTTTGAACGGCATGAGCAGCTAGGTTAACTAAAAAAATACAAATGATAAGCGCATATATCTGTGGGTATTTTTTCATGTGCTTGAATGCCCCAATGGGATTTGCGTTTCGCCAGGAGAAAGAACGTCTGTTCTCTTTGGTCAAGGATTCTGGAACGATGAAGTAACCGTATATAAAATTGAAGAAGCTCAATGCGCCGGCAGCAAAAAATGGAATACGTGGGCCATACTGTCCTAAAAGCCCACCTATAACCGGTCCAATGATGAAACCTAGTCCGAAAGCGGCTCCCAGCAACCCGAAATTTTGAGCTTTCTTTTCGGATGAGCTAATGTCCGCGATATAGGCCGCGGCGACGGTATGGCTAGCTCCAGTGATACCGGCGATGAGACGTCCTACAAATAGCCAAAGGATACTAGGGGCAAAACCCATTAGTATATAATTGATGCAAAAACCTAATAGCGACATCAGTAATACAGGGCGTCTGCCATAGCAATCGCTTAAATTTCCTAGTATCGAGGCAAATATAAATTGTGTAAAAGCATAGGAAAACATCAACCATCCTCCATAATGGGAAGCTTCACTAAGGTCCCCATGTATCAATTCTTTAATGAGGGAGGGCAACACCGGGATAATAATACCTAATCCGATGGTATCGATAACAACGGTCAGGAAAATGAAGAATAACCCCGCATTGTTTTTTTTATGCATCCTATTCGTGGTTCGTGATTCGTAACTAGTCACGAGTAATTAATCGCGGATTACGAAAATAAATAATTTGGCTAATGTAGAACTTTAATATGGTATCGTTCTAACTTTTTTAAACTTATTAGAACGAGAATGTTAACTTTGTACTGAAATCGTATCATAGATGCAATGAAGAGAGAATCAAAGCAGAAGTTGACAGACATAGATATTAAACGATATACCCGGAATTTTTGGACGGTCTTATGTAGTATTGTTATTCTTGGGGCACTTTTTCTCATAAGTGTACGTTTAGGTGTATTTGGTAAATTACCGTCTTTTGAGGAACTGGAAAACCCGAAGAGTAATTTGGCTTCGGAGATATTGACCGATGATCTCAAAGTTTTAGGCACTTATTATAAGCATAACCGCTCCAATGTAAAGTACAGCGAGTTATCCCCTTATTTAGTTCACGCACTGATTTCTACGGAGGACAAGCGTTTTTATGAGCATTCGGGTATTGATTATTCCCGGACAGTTACTTCCGCTATTTATACGACGTTGTTGAATAGAAAACAAGGAGGGAGTACAATTACACAACAGTTAGCTTTAAATCTCTTTTCCGAGCGTAGGGAGCGTAATACATTTAAGCGCATCATGCAGAAGTTCCAGGAGTGGATTACCGCCGTTCGTTTAGAAAGAAGTTATACCAAAGAAGAAATTATCACCATGTATTTCAATACGGTTGATTTTGGGGCTTACAACACCTTTGGTATTAAGTCCGCCGCCAGAACCTATTTTGATACTACTCCGGATCAATTGACGGCTGAACAGGCAGCCATGTTGGTGGGTATGTTGAAAGGTACATATATCTACTCGCCTGTGAGATTTCCTGAAAATTCGATGAAACGGCGGAATACAGTATTGAATAATATGATCGACCAGAACTTTCTGACGAAAGAAGAAGGACAAAAGGCGAAGGAACTGCCATTGGATTTGAAGCTACGTATATCTAATTACGGAGAAGGCATGGCGCCTTATTTCCGCGCCGTACTAAAAGAAGAATTAAAAAAAGAATTTAAACGTCTGTCCATTACGAGAGCAGATGGTACGCCTTATGATCTGGATCGTGATGGGTTGAAAGTATACACACCAATCAACTACGCGATGCAGCAATATGCGGAAGAGGCGCAGAAGGAATGGATGGAAAGACTACAGCGGGATTTTGACAGACAGTATCGCAACTCCGATCCGTTTAAGGGAGAAAACGCGAAATTACTGGTCTCTGGTATGCGCCGTTCTGACCGCTACCGTGTATTGAAAGAGACCGGTATGTCTGAAGAGGAAATTAAACAAGAATTTAATAAAAAAGTGCCGATGACCTTATTTACCTATAAAGGAAATGTTGATACGGTCATGACACCAATGGATTCTATTCGTTATAACAAGCTTTTTCTACGAAACGCTGTTATGTCTATGGAACCGAAGACAGGCCATATCAAGGCTTGGGTTGGTGGTACCAGCTTTGAACATTTCAAATTTGATCACGTAAAGTTGGCACAAAGGCAAGTGGGCTCAACGGCAAAGCCGTTTACATATGCTGCTGCAATCGATAATGGTTACTCGCCTTGTTTTCCGGTGCCTAATCATTCTCGTACCTATGGTAACTGGACGCCTCGTGGAACAATTCAGGGAGGTGACCCGATCTCGTTAAAAAACGCATTGAAATATTCCCAGAACTTTGCTTCTGCTTATGTCATCAACGAAGTCGGAGCAGCGACTGTTGCCTCGTTGACAAAGCGTATGGGGATTACATCTAATGTTCCGAATTATCCATCTATTGCATTGGGTGCATACGAGGCATCTGTATATGATATGGTAGGTGCTTATTCAGCATTTGTTAACCATGGTACGTGGATTGAGCCAACCATGATTTTACGTGTCGAAGATAAAAACGGTACACCTATCTATGAGAAGACACCAACGGTGGTTAAAGCGCTAAACAGCGAATCTGCCTATATTATGGTTGATATGTTGAAAGGTGTTGTGGATGGTGGTACGGGTTCTCGATTAAGACGTGCGGAGTTTGGAGGATTTAAAAACCCAATTGGCGGTAAAACGGGTACGACAAATGATAATTCCGATGCTTGGTTTATCGGTATTACGCCGGATTTGGTAACAGGCGTATGGACAGGCGCGGAAGATCGTGGTATCCGTTTCTATAGTATGGCGTCGGGGCAAGGAGCGCAAGCTGCACTTCCGATATTTGGCTTGTATATGAAGAAAGTATACAGTGACAAAAAACTGCATTATACACAAGAAGATTTTCCGCTTCCTCCCGGCGGATTAACGCGTGAAATAGATTGTAGCCAGTATCAGGAGTTTTTAGGTGCACCGTCTAGCGAAGGTTCTTTAAATGATGATAGGTTGGGATTCTAATATTCTTGCTTAATTTAAATAGGATTTATAAACGCCGGACAGCAAATTTTAACGAAATTTGTTGTTCGGCATTTTTATAATATGAGTGTATTTGATTACAAAGAGGAGTTAAAGAAAATACCCCGTAAACCGGGCGTTTATCAATATTTTGATAAAAATAATGAACTCATCTATGTTGGTAAAGCGAAGGATCTGCGTAATCGGGTAGGATCTTATTTCGTAAACGAACAGCAACTCAATAGCAAGACACGTGTACTTGTCCGAAAAATAAACCGTATAGCATTCACCATCGTGGATACGGAAATCGATGCCTGGCTTTTGGAAAATAACCTTATTAAGAAGCATAAGCCACGCTACAACGTCATGTTGAAAGATGATAAAACATATCCTTGGATTGTCATCAAGAATGAGCATTTTCCACGTGTGTTTTGGACGCGAAAATATATTCGGGATGGGTCACGCTATTATGGACCGTACGCTTCCGTAGGTATGATGCATATCATCTTGGATATGATTCGGGAGCTTTTTCCCTTGCGTACTTGTAATCTGAACCTGTCTCCCGAGAACATCGCAAAAGGCAAATACAAAATTTGTCTGGAATACCAGATTGGCAATTGTAAAGGACCATGTGAAGGTTATCAATCGGAGGAAGATTATAATCGAAACCTCGCCGATATCAAAGATATATTGAACGGAAAGATTACGGTGGTCACTAATCGTTTGAAAAATCAGATGAATGATGCCGTAACAGCTTTAGATTTTGAAGCTGCACATAAGTTAAAGGCGAAGTTGGAAAAGCTTTCTAATTATCAAAGTAGATCGACCGTGGTCAGTTCGTCGATTACAAATGTGGATGTATTTAACATTGCTTCGGAAGATAACTATGCTTTTGTAAACTACTTAAAAGTAGCACATGGCGTTGTTATTCAAACCCAGACGTTGGAAATGAAGAAGCGTTTAGATGAGTCAGAAGAAGAATTACTTGCTCTGGCAATTCCCGAATTTCGGGAACGGTTCAAAAGTACGTCCAGGGAAATCATTGTTCCATTTGATATTCATATCGAAGAAAGCAATACGATAAGATTTACAGTCCCAAAAGCGGGGGAGAAGAAAAATCTATTGGAATTATCTCGTAAGAATGTTGCTTATTTTAAAAAGGAACGTATGCTGCAGTACGAGAAGTTAAACCCGGAAGTGAAGACAGAGCGTATTCTTAAGCAGATGCAAAAAGACTTGCGTTTAAATGTGCTTCCTCGACATATTGAATGTTTTGATAACTCGAATATCCAAGGAAATTTTCCTGTGTCAGCCATTGTCGTCTTTAAGGATGCGAAGCCGTCTAAAAAGGATTATCGGCACTTCAATGTGAAGACCGTTGTTGGCCCAAATGATTTCGCTACAATGGAGGAAGCTGTTTTTCGACGTTATAGAAGATTATTGGATGAAAACCAACAGCTTCCTCAATTAATCGTCATTGATGGCGGTAAGGGACAGCTAGGGGCGGCGATGAAAAGTCTAAAATTGTTAGGGATAGAAAAGAAAGTGACGGTTATCGGTATTGCCAAGCGTTTGGAAGAATTATATTACCCTGGTGATCAATATCCGTTGTATCTAGACAAGAAATCGGAAACCTTAAAAATTATACAGCACCTACGCGACGAGGCACACCGGTTCGGTATTACGTTTCACCGTAATCAGCGTAGCAGAAAAACATTTGTCTCTGAATTGGAAAATATTCCGGGAATAGGAAAAACTTCTGTAGAAAAGCTATTGAAAACCTTTAAATCAGCTAAAAAAGTAAAAGAAGCCTCCGACGAAGAATTGAGTAAAGTGCTGACCCGGAAACAGGTTATAGCGCTCCGCGAATATTTTATGCCATAATCTTTGGGATAAATGTACTATCCCTCCCTTATCTTTAATTGTCCATCCGGATATTTGAAGTTTGTAGAAATTTGCTCTTTGCAGGATAAATCATTTCAAATATCCGAAGGACGAGGTTTTTGGTTCTTTTTTACGGGAAAAAAGAACATAAAAATTAATCATCATACCCAAACTTTTTAAGGTAATTCTTCTTGCGTCGCCAATCGGGAATTACCTTGACAAAAAGCTCCAAAAACACTTTTCCATCAATAAACTCTTCGATATCCTGTCGAGCGTACGTGCCAACTTTTTTTATCATCGAGCCAGCTTTTCCAATAAGAATATTTTTTTGTGAATCACGCTCCACAATGATTTCGGCAGCTATCCTGGTAATGTTATCTTCTTCTTTATATGATGTTACGATAACTTCGGTGCTATACGGAATTTCTTTGTCGTAGAGCTTAAAGATTTTTTCACGAATCATTTCCGACACGAAGAAACGCATACTTTTGTCCGTCAGCTCGTCTTTTTCGTAGTAAGGCGGATGAATAGGGAGTTTCTCTTTAATATATTCCATAATACCTGCCACGCCGTGATTGAGCAACGCAGAGATAGCAAAAACAGCATCGGGATTTAGTTTTTCTTGCCAGAATGCTATTTTACTTCTCACTTCTTCCTCCGATGATTTATCAATCTTATTAATAAGGACCGCAACAGGAGAACTTGTTCTTTGCAATCTTTCAATGACATCACTCTCATCGAATTTTTCGTGAATGTCTGTCACAAATAAAATGACATCAGCGTCAATAAGCGAGCCCTGTACAAAATTCATCATCGATTCCTGCAGGGAATAGTTTGGCTTTATGACGCCAGGTGTATCCGAGAATATAATCTGGTGATCTTCATCGTTCACAATCCCCATGATTCGATGTCGGGTAGTCTGCGCTTTAGGTGTAATGATAGACATTTTTTCACCTACCAATGCATTCATTAAGGTAGATTTCCCTGCGTTGGGTTTTCCGATGATACTGACGAATCCTGCTTTATGCGACATGAAGTGTAATTTTTGTGATGTGTAAAGATACGAAATTTAAGAAAATAGCCCCTATGGGAGTCTTCGAAGCGAAACTTCCTTGGTATTGGGGATGTTTAATGGAACACGTTCAAGTGTTACAAAGCTGCTATCCAAACCAAAACCCTTCTCCTCGGATAAACTGAATTTCTTTAACGTTTTATATATTTCCAAGATTATTTTTTCATGCCATTTTAAATCGTGTGTTTTGGCAATTATTTTCTCGAGGACTACAAAATTGAAATCACCAGCTATGCCATGTTTTCTTAACGTATTATAGTTACTAGTGATATCAATCTCGCCTTTCTCAACCATATCTTCTACGACTTTTCGGAATAATAAACTAATGCGTTGTTCTTCCCGAAAACCCAGTTTAAAGTCGATACGGATAAGTTTTTTGGGTATGAGCTGTTCGACTTGGTATTCTCTTGTGTGTGGGTTATCCATTACATCAACATGTACAAGCCAATATACGTCTGCTCGTTTGGGTTTTTTATTCAAGATAGAATAGATGATTTTAGACTCGATTTCGTTTTTATTGTTTGCACTCGTTAAATACACGATATGTGATGCAAATACGGGAACTGACTTATCCTCGCTTAGTTCTGCAATAATGGGAAAATACGGCCGGATGTCGGTAAAACGTACAAAGCTGTTCTTGATCTTGCGTGCACCATACCAAGCAAACATCACCACAAATAAGGTGCTTGCTAGCAATAGCGTCAACCATCCCCCATGTGTCAGCTTTACGAGGTTTCCGGCAAGAAACACGATTTCAATGGTGAAATAGAACAAAGCGAAAATCATAATCCATACTTTGGAGACATGCACCCTCGAAAGAAAAACACACATCAAAATTGTGGTGGCAATAAAGGTTAGGTTAATTGCCAATCCGTAGGCCGCCTCCATATTGGAGGAATGCTGAAACACAGCTATTATCAACATACAACCGATATATAAAATAAGGTTTATGGACGGTACGTATAGCTGTCCTTTATGTTCGCTGGGATAGCGGATAGAAACTTTTGGCCAGATATTTAAACGTACAGCTTCTGAAATTAAGGTGAAAGAACCGGATATCATAGCTTGGCTGGCGATGATTGCCGCCATAGTAGCGATAATGACGCCATACCCAACGAATGCGCCCGGCATAATGGCATAAAAAGGATTTGTGTCGCCGATTTGTGTACCCGCGTGTTCCATCAGCCATCCACCTTGACCAAAATAATTGAATATGAGCATGAGCTTAACAAATATCCAACTAACACGGATATTAGATTTTCCGCAATGTCCCATATCGGAGTATAAAGCTTCTGCTCCTGTTGTACACAGAAATATAGCACCGATTAAGAAAAGAGAATTGGGATGATCGATAATCGTTGAAACAGCATAATATGGGTTTAAAGCGTAGAATACTTCCGGGGCACGTATGATATATAATAATCCTAAAATTCCAATCATACTGAACCACACAAACATTAAGGGACCAAAAATACGCCCTACGATGGAGGTTCCGAATCGCTGTATAAGAAATAACAAACTAATAATCGCAATGACGATAGGTACGGTTGGTATGTCGGGATTTCGAATGGCTAGCCCCTCAATTGCAGATGAAATAGTAATCGCTGGGGTAATCATGCCATCCGCTAGCAGTGCGCTGGCCCCTATAATTGCCGGTATAATAAGCCATTTTGCCTTTTTGCGAACTAAAGAATAGAGGGATAGGATGCCTCCCTCGCCTTTATTATCGGCCTGCAAAGTGATCCACACGTATTTTATAGTAGTCTGTAAGGTCAACGTCCAAAAGACACAGGATAAACTGCCTAAAATAAGGTTTTCTTCTATGATGCCCTTGTTGAAAATCGCTTTTACGACATACAGGGGAGAAGTGCCGATATCACCGAAAATGATGCCTAAACTAATTAATAAGCCGGCCAGACTCAGCTTATTCGCATCGGAATGCTTATTGGGTTTCATTTTTTAAAAATTATGATGCAAACATACATTAAAAATGTTTGTATTTTTATAACGACAAAAGGGACAACGTATAATCTTGTTAAAAATTGTTAAAGGCAAAAAAAAAATAAAAAAAAGTATCCAACCAAACATCAAAAAAATTAACTTTGTTAATATCAATTACTCTACTCTACTTACTGATGAACATATAACATGACAGGATTAAGAAAAAAAATAGCATTATTTACTGTTGCAAGCATAGCAATGCTTAGTATAGGTAATGCTATGCATATTTCTACTGTCATAGGCAAAACAAATACAGCTATCCATTCTTTTTCTAATTTTACTACATACTCTAACGATCAGGAGAGCGAAAAATTGATCAACAATGTAAAAGTATTTTACAATCCTGTTGCAGAACAAATTACCTTAAACTTTACCCTAAGCCAACAAAATACGGTAGTTATCAAAGTAATGGATGCTTTGGGGAATGAAGTTTTAAACTTAATGAATGGTCGTTTAGATGCAGGTCTACAGAGCCTATCCTTCGATACCGATGGAAAACTGTCTACTGGATTCTATTTTGTGCGGGTATCTTCCGGTACCGAAACCGTTGTGAAACGCATTTCTGTAAGGTAGTTTCTACCTAATCTTTAATCGTTAAGCTTTCACTCCCCTCATCCACCCATAATCCGTCGTTTTTTATAATCTCTATCAATTCATCTAAAGCATTGGCAGAGCTTACATTTCTTTTTACAACTTCTTTACCTCTATAGAGTGTTATTTTGTCGGGGCCCGCACCTACATATCCATAATCTGCATCAGCCATTTCTCCGGGGCCGTTTACAATACAGCCCATAATACCGATTTTTAAGCCTTTTAAATGATTAGTACGGCTTCTAATCATTTGTGTCGTTTCCTGTAAATCGAAGAGGGTTCGTCCACAGCTCGGGCAAGATATATATTCTGTTTTCGAAATGCGGGATCGAGTCGCTTGCAATATGCCAAAGGACAGTGAAGCAAGTTTATCTAAGGGAGTAGCTGGTGAATCTATCCAGATACCAGAGCCCAATCCATCAACTAATAAAGCACCCATATCCGTAGCCGCATATAGTTGGATTTTGGAGATTGGTTCCTCTGGATTCATGATGTCACCCACCGGACCAGAGAATTCGTCGATAGGATAACTGCGTTTGATAATAACCGGATTATTCACGCCGATAGTTTGCAAGTTGTTGAAAAACTGTCGTTGGTCTGCCATTCCATGAGGTTGATTCGTTTCCAAGAGGAAGACCACGGTGTTGTTTAGCTGTAAATTCGCGAAATACTCTCCCTCCAAATCGTCGTTTGTTAATGTTATCAAATTTAAGGAAGGATCGAATACCGATGCATTTTGAAAACTTTCCAAGGTATAAACTGGATGTTTGTTAGCCTTATCTTTTAAATTTTCCCAAGTGTCATAGTCGTACAATACTTTAAGGTTTCCAGGTAATGTAAACGATGGCAATTGCGAGCCGAGGTAAACAAAGTCCACCGATTGGTCTCCCATGTGATACTTATCATTGATCGCGTCGTACCGATAACCGACGGCAGTCAATATAAAAGGATCTTTTAAATTTTCTCGTGAGATATCCGCGACTACGCGTGGGACCAAAGAACCACCGATAAATGCATTGACTTCCGCCGCTTCATAGGGGCTGGTATCTGTATGGCCTGATAAGTTGATAATTTCGGGTGTTTGAATATTTTCTTGTCGTGTCTTGCGGTTTGTATAACGATTAACTAAAGCCCGGGCAACCGGGATTTCATTTTCCGGTTCTTCTGTAAGGGAAACCCGGATAGTGTCGCCCAGTCCATCTTCTAATAATGTTCCGATACCGACTGCGGATTTTACGCGTCCATCTTCACCATCTCCGGCTTCCGTAACGCCTAAGTGAAGCGGATAGTTCATATTCTCCGCTATCATTTTTTCGGCTAACAAGCGGTAGGCACGTACCATTACCTGTGGATTGGAGGATTTCATGGACACGACAAGATTATAGTATCGCAAATCTTCACAAATTCGAATGAATTCCAATGCCGATTCCACCATACCCTCGGGCGTATCGCCGTATCGACTCATAATACGATCGGAAAGCGAACCGTGATTCGTGCCAATACGCATAGCGGTGCCATACTCTTGGCATATTTTAACTAAAGGAGCAAACTTTTTATAGATACGCTCCAATTCACCCTGATAGGCTGCATCCGTATATTCTATTTGGTCAAATTTCTTTTTATCGGCATAGTTACCAGGATTAATACGTACTTTTTCCACAATACGAGCCGCCACCTCTGCCGCATTAGGTGTAAAATGGATATCTGCCACAAGAGGAACATTATAGCCGCGCATCTTTAATTCTTTTTTAATATTGGCTAAATTTTCAGCCTCTTTAATACTTGGTGCTGTAATCCGTACATATTCACATCCTGCATCTACCATACGGATCGTCTGTTCCACGGATCCTAATGTGTCCATGGTGTCGACGGTCGTCATACTTTGGATACGAATAGGATGATTCCCTCCCATGGGAATGTCACCCACGGTTACTTCTCGTGTTAAAAACCGACTATAAGATGTTTTGGAATTACAATATCCTCCGGGTAAAATGATTGCGTTCGTTGTGTCCATGCGTAGATACAAAGTTAGCTTTTTTTTCTCATTTTACTTTTTGCAATATGCTATATCAATATCGGGTTATGGTGAAATTATTGGCGGCTCCTTCCAGCTCGATATCAAATCTATTTTCCGCTTCGTTATAATTTGCTGTTTTTGCAATGCCACTTTCGTTGGTTTCAAAACCCTCAAAAGAATTTTTCGATAAAATAGAAGTATATTCAACTTTAACGGCAGCGTCCTTTGGGATGCGGAAATGGATTTTCGACGCACCGGTAGCAATATCAATTTTAGAAATGCCGGCCTTTGGAGTTCCTAACGTGAGATCCATATTACTTGCGCCCATGTTTATTTCCAGATTTTTGAATTTCAATGTGGACAGATCGTTGTTAATGTTAGCGGCACCATAGTTTAAATTTAAGCTCCAAAGCACATCAGGGTGAAGATTTATTAGGACCGCGTCAGACTTTTTGCTTTTTGAGGTTGGCTTTGCATTGATAACGACTTTTTGTTTACCTTCCTCTTGCGTTGTCTTCATATTCATACCCATGTCGTCAGTCTTTGCTTTGGCAGAAACCAGATTGGCTTTTTCACCGACCTTCATTTCAAATTTTCCAGCTCCTCCATTAAACTCTAAAGTAGACTCTTCCACTGTAGGATCAAATGGTGTATGCACAGCGTTCGACAGCGGTCCACTATCATCGATATTACCGACATTGATGTTTTTGCTGTTAAAAAGTTGTTCCGACCAATCTGTTTTAGGAGCCGTCATACCCACGTATAAAATCCACCCTAAAAACAGAACATTACAGCCAATTTTAATATAATTTCCATAGGTCTTATTTTGGGCAATTAAGTTGATACCGACAATAATAATGAGCAAAGGCCAATATTTGATTGTTGCCCAAAAATTAAAATGTATAATGTCCAGATTGTGCAACAAAAGAACTAGTCCTATAAAGACAAACCAAATGCCGGATGTTAACTTATTCTCCATACTTCTGTAAATATAACAGCTCAAAACTACAAGTTACGATTTTTTTATAAAACTACTTTTAGGTTATGTTGTTAATACTTTCGGTGAAAGAAACCATTCCATCGGTGAAATTTCTTCCACGCAAATGTGTATATTGCAATAGTATTTAACGAAACGTCGATTATTCTATGATATTTCATCATTTTGGTTCCTATATCCTGTTGTTGAGAAAGGTCTTCAAAAAACCCGAAAAATGGAAGATATATTTAAAAGAAATTTTTCATGAGATGAATGAAATAGGCATAGGCTCGTTAAGCTTAATTTTGATTATTTCTACGTTCATTGGAGCGGTTATGACGTTACAAATCGCCTTTCAGCTGGTATCTGATCTTATTCCAAGTACAGTTATCGGACAAATCAACCGGGATTCCAATATTTTAGAACTGGGGCCGACTATTTCGGGTTTGGTGTTGATGGGGAAGGTTGGGTCTGCTATTTCTTCCCAAATAGGCTCCATGCGTGTAACGGAACAAATCGATGCGCTAGAGATCATGGGCATCAATGCACCTGGCTTTTTGATCTTACCTAAGATAATCGCAGGTGTTATCATGGTTCCGGTATTGGTTATCATTGCCATTTTCTGTGCTATTACCGGTGGATTAATAGGAGGTAGTCTATCGGGTGCTGTAGCACCGTCAGATTATATACAAGGGATACAAGAAGGTTTTAATGGTTTTACGGTAACAGTAGCCATTGTAAAAGCTATAATTTATGGATTTATTATTACTTCAGTTCCGGCGTATAAAGGTTTTTATGTCAGAGGTGGGGCATTGGAGGTTGGACAAGCAGGAACAAAAGCAGTGGTGATTGGCTGTATTGCGATTTTGGCTTGCGATTATATTATTACCGCATTGATGCTTTAAAATTTATGATTGAGATTCAAAATATATACAAATCATTTGGTGATAATGAGGTATTGAAAGGGATAGATGCCATTTTTGAACCGGGCAAGGTGAACTTAATCATCGGAGGCTCGGGCTCAGGTAAAAGTACGGTGTTAAAATGCATCGTTGGTTTGCATGAACCCGATCAGGGGAAGGTGTTTTTCGATCAGCAGGAGTTTACGGAAATGGATTTCGAGGAACGTGTACCCATCCGACGGAACATTGGCATGTTGTTCCAAAACTCTGCTTTGTTCGACTCTATGACCGTAGAACAGAATATTACTTTTGCATTGAGCATGTTTACCGATATGAGCCAAGAGGAGAAGATAGAACGTGCGAACTTCTGTCTCGACAGGGTGAATTTAAAGAATGCAAATAAATTGTATCCATCTGAACTTTCAGGAGGAATGAAAAAGAGGGTAGGTATTGCGAGGGCCATTAGTATGAGTCCTAAGTATTTGTTTTGTGATGAACCGAACTCCGGTCTTGATCCGGCGACTTCCATACTGATAGACGAGTTAATTCAAGAGTTGACAGAGGAATATCAATGTACGACTGTCGTGGTAACGCACGATATGAACTCCGTGATGGGAATCGGTGATTATATTATGTTTTTATACAAAGGACAAAAGTTCTGGGAAGGATCCAATGAGGAGATGTTGCGTTCGGATGTACAGGAATTGAATGATTTTGTCTTTGCAAGTCCGTTGATGAAAGCAGCAAGGGATTCCATTAAATAATACAACATCTCACATCTAATATTTATCTTTGTGATGTTTTTAATGTCTGACATCTAATATCTGAAATTGACTTCAACAACAAACATACAACTTCTTACACCACAATACTGGAAAGATTACGAGCTGATCGATTGTGGTGATTTCGAAAAATTAGAACGATTTGGTGATTTTATTTTGATTCGTCCTGAGCCTCAGGCCGTATGGCCGAAAACCCTATCGGAAGCGGAATGGACGAAAACACACCATATCCGCTTTAAAGGACGGTCGGCAACTTCTGGTGATTGGTTGAAGAAAAATCCCCAAACACAAGATCGTTGGCATATTACTTATAAAAATAAAGACGTCGCAATTAAATTCCGTTTGGCGCTAACCTCGTTCAAGCACGTTGGAATATTCCCCGAACAAGCGGTGAATTGGGATTATATATCGGAGTCTGTTAAATCTTTTAAAACTCCTAACCCTAAAGTATTGAATTTATTTGCTTATACAGGAGGGGCTTCGTTAATTGCGAAAGCAGCAGGGGCGGATACAACACATGTGGATTCTATTAAACAGGTCGTAACTTGGGCAAACGAAAATCAAGAATTATCCGGACTGGATAATATCCGTTGGGTGGTAGAGGATGCGCTTAAATTCGTTAAAAGAGAATTAAAACGTGGAAATAGATACCATGGCATTATATTGGATCCTCCTGCATACGGACATGGACCGAAGGGGGAAAAGTGGAAGCTTGAGGATCATATTATGGAAATGATGCGCGATGTCGTGCAACTTCTCGATCCCGAAGAACATTTCCTTATTTTGAATACCTATTCTTTAGGATTTTCCTCAGTCATTGTGGAGAATCTGATAAGAACGGCTTTACCACATGTGGAAAATTTGGAAATAGGGGAACTTTATTTACAAGCGACCGCAGGATCTAAACTTCCTCTAGGCGTTTTTGGGAAATTTCGAAAAATATAAATTTACAGATTCCTTTTTCTGTCCTTTTAAGCTCTGTTCGTAATCGCTTAAGGCAGATATGAAACTCCGCGTTTCCTTGAAGCCAAATTTTTCCATTTCTTTTGTTATCGTACGATAGTAAATTATCCCTTGTAAGAGTTGATCTTTAAATCTTTGGATAACTTTCAGCTTTTTTATATCGTCAAAACTGTTTTTTACTAAGTTCTGAAGGTAGTCTACATAGAGATGCAGTTCGTTTAGAAACATATGAGGCCTATTTTTCAAGTCCAGTGGACGGCGACCATAAATATGATCTATCATTTCTTGAAGGGAATACGTTCTCTTAAAATAGGCGATATTTGGACCTGGGCAGATAGAAACAGCCGTAATCTCTTTGGGCTTCTGTATATTATATTTCAGATAGGCAGAAGCGGCAAGCCCCTCACACAAGCAGGTTTTTGCTGTAATTTTATCAAACTGCTCCTGAAATTCTGTTTCGGGAAGCTGGCGATTTTTTAATTCTTTAATTTTAGCATGCTGATAAACACGGGAAGCTGTACATATGGGGACGTCCGAAAACTCCGTATTGGATACCAGATATTTCTTTGTGCAGGGACTTCCGGGAATGCCCTTGGCAATACGTTCCATCCGTCTTTGCTCCGCTGTACTTCCTTTAAAATTATTGAATGGGACGCCAAGTGGGGAAGAATCGCTTAGATAAAAATCGGCTTTATCTGCTTGCGTTAATTTGGTTAATGTATCGTTGTCAACCGTAGTTGCTTCCGGAACTAATAAAAACGGTGAGCCCCATCCGGCACTATCAAAGCCATAATAGGTTAAAAGGAATGTTTGTTCTTCAGCTGTCCCTATTCCCCCCTGCACACTGAATCTGATAGGGAGCGTGTGTACATTCGATATCCCCTTTTCAAGGAGGGATGCTCTATATATGCCGGAGAGTTCTTGAACAAGTTCCTCTTTCTTTTGTTTAAACTCTTCCAGAATAGGGCCTAGTAAATAACCGTCTGTTGCGAAAGCGTGCCCTCCACAATTTAACCCGGACTCTATGCGAAATTCTGAAACCCATAATCCTTTTTTAGCAAGGTATTTTGCTTGAATGTAGGCAGAGCGATAGTCTGATACTTTCAAGATAATCTTCTTCTCCAATACACCATATCGATTTGGAAAGAAAGCCGGTAATTCGGTAAGGTAATTATATAGACGAGGATTCATACCGGCTGATAACACAACGGAAGATCGTAAGTTAGATTGGGCGAAACCTCGTAATGCCGATAAAGCGTCCGAATATTTTTCGTCTAACATATTTCCTTTTGCATCCACGTTGAGCTTGTCAACCTTTGCCATAATGTTGACGTCAATTTCTCCGGGGACAACCATCGCTTTTAGTTCTTCCTCCAAAGTTGCTTTTTCAACTCCATCATCGGAAGCTAACATTTTTTTATAACGTCGTTTGCTTAGATCGGTATCTGGCAATAGCTCGAAATATTTTGTCAAATCGGAATCTGGTAAGAACTCCTCGTTCTTGATATGAAAAATCTGTGTATCAATAATCTGCTGTACTAAATTGAGATAAGCGGTGATTCGCTTAGCGCGATAATCTTCCTCCGTTTTCTTTATAGGAACATAATAAAGCTGGTTTTCGTGCGCGTGGAATGCTCGTATACGTTCGATAAGCTCATCGTCTACGATAGACATAACTGAGGAGATACCAAATTTTGCAACTTTTAATGGAGAGTCAATGGAGAAAGCTAACCCCAATACGGGGATGTGGAACGCGTGTTTCATGTGTATAGTGTATCATTACAAAATACAGCAATTCCACTCGGGTATAAAATAACGTAAGTGTTATATAAAAATGATTTCGGTCATTTTTCTCTTGTATCTCTACTCAAAAACAATCGTCTTATTGCCCTGTAGCATCACTCGGTCTTCCGTCAGCAAATGGATGGCTTGGCTTAATACCGCTTTTTCAATTTCCTTCCCTGCTGTAACCAAATTGGGAACATCATAACTGTGGTTGATCGATTTAGTACGTTGTACGATGATTGGTCCCTCATCCAGGTCGTTGGTGACGTAGTGTGCCGTTGCGCCGATAATCTTTACCCCACGTTTATAGGCCTGTCGGTAAGGATTTGCGCCAATGAATGCAGGGAGGAAAGAATGATGTATATTAATGAGCTTGCCCTCAAACCTTGCCACGAAAGTGGGAGAGAGAATACGCATAAACTTTGCCAGCACGATATAATCCGGTTGGTATGGTGCAATGGTTTCTGCTAGTTCCTGCTCAAACGCTTCCTTGCTTTTGTTTTCATGAGATATATAATGATAAGGAATATTGAACTTCTCGGTAAATTCTTTCAGCACTTCGTAGTTGCCGACTACTGCTTTTACAGAAGCATTAAGTGTTTTGAAAAAATGACGTACAAGGATGTCCGCAAGGCAATGATGTTCTTTAGTTACTAAGATAACAAGCTTCTTTTCACGAGCAGGATTGATGGACACCTGTGCGTGAGCAGGTAAGTTGTCTTCCAAATCCCGTTGCAATAGTGGAGTAGCAGCCGGCACGCCGCTACATACCACACGGACAAAGAATTTGCGATTTTCTTCGTCAACAAATTCCCGCATGGTGACGATATTTAAATGATGCTTAGCGATAACATGTGCGACACTGGCAACCAGGCCCACTGCATCTTGACACTGGATAAGTATTAAGGTTTGGTTGTTCATTATTTACATTGTAAAAAATACCGATGTTTTTTAGGAGGCAACGGCGGCTTTAGCAAGTTCTTCCTCCAGGTCGATTTCAATACGTAGATTTTCCACGATATGTTTCTGTCTGTCTGGTGTATTCTTACCCATATAATATTCTAGCAATTGCGGAAGTCTATTATCTTTCGAAAGAATGACAGGATCTAAACGCATATCTTTGCCGATGAAAAGCCCAAATTCGGAAGGAGAGATTTCACCTAAACCTTTGAAGCGAGTTATCTCAGGTTTGCCCCCTAGTTTAGCAATAGCACGTTGGCGTTCCTCATCCGAATAACAATAGATCGTTTCTTTTTTATTCCGCACACGGAATAGTGGGGTTTGCAGGATAGACACGTGTCCGGCCTTCACCAGATCCGGAAAAAATTGTAAAAAGAAAGTAAGCAACAGCAAGCGGATGTGCATACCATCCACATCAGCATCTGTTGCGATAACGATATTGTTATAACGCAGCCCGTCAAGGCCATCTTCTATATTCAACGCATGTTGCAACAAATTAAACTCTTCGTTCTCATAGACTATTTTCTTCGACATGCCATAGGAATTCAATGGTTTACCTTTCAAGCTGAACACCGCTTGGGTCTGTACATCACGTGATTTGGTGATCGATCCACTAGCCGAGTCTCCTTCGGTGATGAACAATGTCGTTTCTAGGTTACGTTCGTTTTTATCATTGAAATGGATTTTGCAGTCACGCAATTTCCGATTGTGCAAAGATGCTTTTTTTGCACGCTCATTTGCAAGCTTCTTAATGCCAGCAATGTCTTTTCGTTCGCGTTCTGATTGTAAGATACGCTTAAGCAAAGCGTCGGCTGTAGCCGAGTTTTTATGCAAATAATCATCCAGCGCCTTTTTAACGAAATCGTTGATAAAAGTACGTACAGTCGGGCCTTCAGGGCCGATACTTTGTGATCCGAGTTTTGTTTTTGTTTGCGATTCAAAAACAGGTTCCTGTACTTTGATTGCAATCGCGGCGATAATAGACGAACGTATATCTGCTGCATCGAATTCTTTTTTATAAAATTCCCGGATTGTTTTTACAACGGCTTCGCGAAATGCTGCTTGGTGTGTGCCCCCTTGCGTAGTGTGTTGCCCATTGACAAAAGAATAATATTCTTCACCATATTGCTGACCGTGTGTCAGTGCAATTTCGATATCCTCTCCTCTTAGATGGATGATCGGATAACGCATGGATTCTGCATCAATATTACGCTCAAGCAAGTCTTTTAGTCCATTTTCAGAAATAAACTTTTGCCCATTGAAATTGATGGTCAGCCCGGAGTTAAGAAACACATAATTCCATATCATGTTTTCTACAAACTCCATTCGGAATTTGTAATTTCGGAAAATTGTTTCGTCCGGATAGAAGCTTGTCGCCGTGCCGTTACGTTGCGTGGTTTCTTTTTGCTCGTCATTCACTAATTCGCCACGCTGAAACTGTGCAATACGGGTTACCCCTTGACGATATGATTGTACGGTAAATTGGTCGGAAAGCGCGTTGACGGCTTTCGTACCGACACCGTTTAGACCTACAGATTTTTGGAATGCCTTGCTATCGTATTTACCCCCGGTGTTGATTTTAGAGACAACATCCACTACTGACCCAATAGGAATTCCGCGGCCGTAATCACGTACCGCTACTTTATTGTCGTGTACAGTAATGTCGATCGTTTTGCCGGCGCCCATCACGAATTCGTCTATGGAGTTGTCGACAATCTCCTTTAACAATACGTAGATTCCATCGTCATAAGCAGAACCATCTCCCAATTTCCCGATATACATACCCGGGCGTAGACGGATATGTTCTTTCCAATCTAAGGAACGTATACTGTCTTCGTTATATGTCGTCATACGGTTTGTTTAAGTTTTCTTTGCTAACAAAAATAGGAAAAAGATTAGATAATTTCGGCAAGCTCTTTGCCTTATCCTTATTGTAGGAAAAGTTATGAAAGGAAAAATCGTCGTAAGCAAATTTTGGACAAATATCTTTTCGGGGAGAAGGGCGGTTGCGATTGTTATCTTTCCCTTTATATTTTTATTGGATCAGCGTTATAGGCAAGATAGGTATTTATTAAACCACGAAAATATACATATTAGGCAGGCAGCGGAGATGTTAGTTGTCCCTTTCTATATATGGTACGGTATCGAATTTTTGATACGCTACTTACAATACAAAAAATTTCGGCAAGCTTACCTTAATATTTCTTTTGAGCGGGAAGCCTACCGAAATGAAAAAAATCTGCATTATTTAAAAAACCGTAAATTATGGGCTTTTAGGAAATATGTTTAGTTGTCGTTTATTTCACTAATCGTAAATAACTTGCGACCTTCTTTTTAAGATTCCGGCGATCTACAATAAAATCTAGAAAGCCGTGTTCTAAAACAAATTCAGATGTCTGAAAACCTTTAGGTAAATCCTTTTTTATGGTTTCTTTGATAACACGAGGGCCTGCAAATCCGATCAATGCACCCGGTTCAGCAATGTTGATATCTCCCAACATGGCATAGGAAGCCGTTACACCACCTGTAGTCGGATCGGTTAATAAACAAACATAAGGTATTTTAGCCTGTGCTAACAACGCCAGTTTCGCCGATGTCTTTGCCATCTGCATTAGGGAGAAAGCAGCTTCCATCATACGCGCGCCGCCCGATTTGGAAATCAACATGAAAGGAATTTTATGCGCAATACAGTAATCGATAGCGCGGGCGATTTTCTCACCAACTACCGAGCCCATGGAACCACCAATAAAAGTGAAATCCATACAAGCAATCACGATATCTTGACCTTCCATTTTACCATGTGCACATCGGATAGCATCTTTTAATCCGGTTTTCGCCTGGCTATCGGCTAGTCGAACAGGATAAGGTTTTGTATCGGAAAATTGAAGCGGGTCACCTGACGTTAAGTTTTCAAATAGCTCTGTGTATTTGTTGTCATCGAAAAGGACAGAGAAATAGGCAGCAGAACCGATACGGATATGATAATCACAATACTGACAAACGTATTGGTTTTCAATTTGTTCACTGTTCAATAGCGGCTTTTTGCAATTCGGACATTTATTCCACATGCCATCAGGCGCTTCCTTTTTATTTTCGGTTGCAGTATTGATACCTGCCTTGTTTCTTTTAAACCAACTCATAAGATCACGATAATTCGGACTACAAATAAACGAAAAAAAATATAAAAAAGCGTGTGAGAACGGGACGGATTATGAAAGTGATAGAGCGTGTGAGGTTTATAAAATAAAAATAGGCAAGCTACTCCTATCGCACCGCTCAACCTAATACCCTTGCTTTGTTCCCAACCTGGGGGAGTCAAAGGGAGCTGGTCGTAGGAGACTTGCCTGCGACAAAAGTAGTAAAAAAATAGTTCTTTGGAAAACTTTTTATGTTACTTTGCTTAGGCGCTTGATTGTCAGTTAAAAATAATGTCGTTCGATAAGCACTTTAAAGTATCTTGTACGTTTTTCCTGGTAAAGATAGAAGTATACCGTTCATTTCCATTTCCAGAAGTATCATCGCTAATTTGCTCGTGGGCCAATCTAGGTATAGCGCTATTTCGTCAACGCGAGCCTGTTCCTTTTCATATAAGAAATTGTACACCCGTTGTTCATCTTTGCTAAGACTATTTGTTAATAGCGGAAGTTGTAATACCTCTGGTTTAGGCTTAGGACGCTCCCATCCCATCAAGTAAATCAAGTCATTTGCGTGGCGAATAAGGTGGGCACGGTGCGTTTTAATCAGATAATTACAGCCGGCAGAATATTCCTGGTCTATACCTCCAGGGAAAGCGCACACATCCCTATTATAGCTATTAGCAATCTCGGCAGTAATCAGTGCACCGCCTTTCTTTGCAGCTTCCACAACAATGGTCACGTCGGCCAACCCGGCGATGATCCGGTTTCTTGCCGGGAAATTATTGCGATCAGGAATGGTGCTAGATGGATATTCGGTAAGCAAACCTCCTTCTTCCAGCATGCGGGAGGCAATATCCCGATGTGCAAATGGGTATATCCTATCCAGTCCATGCCCCAGGACACCGATAGTAGGAATATTGTGCTTAAGCGCCAGCCGATGTGCTTGCACATCGATGCCATAAGCTAAACCACTCACAATTTGTATGTTGTATTCCTGTAAAGTGGAAACCAGCTCTTCGCAAAGACGTTTTCCATAAGCTGTTGCATTCCTAGTGCCCACAATACTGACACATCGATGGGGATTTAAATCGGCTGCACCCTTGTAATAAAGTAAGAGCGGAGCGTCTTCGCACTGCTTTAGACGACGCGGATATTTTGCTTCCTCGATCCAAAGAATTTCAATATTGTGCTTTTCAATAAAAGCCAGTTCTTGTTCGGCTTCACGTAGATAATTCTTCGAGAGGATAGATTCAACTGTTGCGTTCCCGATATTGGGAATTGAAAGTAATTGCTTTTTGCTGGCCTCGAAAATATTATCAACTGAACCGCAGTGAGTTAATAGGGCGCGCGCTGTCTTAGCGCCAACACCTTTGATCTTTGTAAGTGCTATTTGTTTGAGCATGGTCATAATTCAGAAACCTAAAGATAAGAAATTTATATAAAAACCCTAACTTTGATTAAAAATTAACAAGCATGGAATTACAAGGAGCGCAAGAACCATTTGATATAGAGATCGGAAACTTCATATATTCCGTCTTTCCAGAGGAAAAAGATGTTTATCTTGTTTTCAAAGAGGGAAAAGAATACGTTAAGATTGTAAAAGATACAGACACCTCCTGGCTAAAGTTGAATCCCGAAACTGAACTGCCCATGTTTGGGATGGACGAGGAAGTGAATCTTATTGGGCAACAGATAGATGAAGAATTAAAAGGGTAAATTACGCACCCTACATCGGCACATATACCACATATTTCGTATCAAAGAAATCCTCTTTAAAATAGGAAGATAAGGCATGCAGTTCTGCTTTTAGCCGCGATTCTTTAATTTCGTCCCGAAGATCGCCTCCTTTCAAATAAAGGATTCCGTTTGGAAGACCGTTTCGATCCTGCTTTGCAAATTTGTTCCGAACCCACGGCGCAAACTCGCCCAAACGAGTTACTGCTCGTGATACTATAAAATCATATTTATAATCCAATTGCTCTGCACGGATATGGTCAGCCTCTACGTTTTCTAGGCCGAGAGCCTCTGCCACTTCACGTACGACTTTAATTTTTTTTCCGATAGAATCGACGAGATGAAATTGTACCTCTGGAAAAAGGATGGCTAACGGTATACCTGGAAAACCACCTCCGGTTCCAACATCCAATATCTTAGTACCCGGTGTGAACTCCGGCATAAATTTGGCGATACCGAGTGAATGCAGTACATGCTTTAAATAAAGACTATCGATATCTTTTCTCGAAATGACGTTGATCTGGTCATTCCAGAATGGATATACCTCAGCCAATTGTGCAAATTGTTGTTTTTGTCTTTCCGTTAAACCGGGGAAATATTTGTAGATAATATCGACAGTTGGATTCATGTTGTTCATCACCATGATGTTTGTTTTTTGCCGCGGTTAAACAAACCGTTGATGCAAATATAAAAATAATACAAAACGTCAAGCAGCGGAAGCCAGATAAGCAAGTCCCGAACAACTAGTTTCGTGTATATACGGTTAAAAATAAAGAGTTGACTAAGCAAGCGCACACTATATATACCTAGTGGAATATACCATAAGCTAGGATATAGGACGAAAGACACGATCAGCATCAGGTAAAACAATAAAGCAGATAACAATTGTGTTGCAAGCATGCGCTTATGTTTGCTTTTATATAGTGTAGAAGCACCGGAATGACGTGCTTTTTGTTTATAATAGCTTTTCCACGTTGTCTTAGGAACGGATAGTATGTGCGCGTCGCGATGTATAGCGATGTTCACGTTTGTGTTGGTTGCATTGTGATTTACAAACAGATCATCATCTCCCGATTTGATATGCATATGCTTATTAAAACCTTTGCCTTTGTAAAAGAGAGACTTTGTATATGCCAAATTGCGACCAACCCCCATATATGCGTTTCCCTTTAAAGCATAAGACAAATAACTCATTGCCGTATGGGTTGTTTCAAATCGAATCAATTTATTCAGAAACCCGTTTTGTTTGAAATAAGGAGAGTAGCCCAGAACAATTTCTTTTTCAGACGAGAAAGCTCCCGTCATTTCGGCGAGCCAGAAAGGACTTGCCGGTTGACAGTCCGCATCCGTGAAAATGAGGTGTTCATGCGCTGCAGCCTTGATACCCATGGTGAGCGCGAATTTTTTCGTGTGTTTTAAGCGGATATGTTCTTTGATTTCCACGATCTTTAATCGTTCGGGATATCTGGAAGAAAATTCTTTGAGGATCCATTTTGTGTCGTCATCCGAACAATCATCAACCAATACTACCTCGAATAGAGGATAATCCTGCTTCAGTATTTGGGGAAGAAACGATTTTAAGTTCTCCTCCTCGTTGTGCGCACATATAACAACACTTACCGGAGGTTGCTGCGAAGTCTCGCGGAAAGATTTTATCGAATAAAAGGCTAATTTTCCATATACAAAATAGATATAGCAGAGTTGGATAAGTAACAAAATACCCAATACCCCTATAGGTGTATACGGAAGATAAGATAACAGTTGTTCCAATAGTGTCATACAGTGCAGCAAAGATACGGTGTCTACAAAGATAAATAGTGAAAAAGTTAAGTTTTATTAAGATTTTGGCATGCACTCGTTTCCTCTCGATTTTTATCCTATTTTTGCATTGATTTTGCTCAAAAGGGCACGAGGGATATTATAAATATGAAATTTACGCTTCAGGCAAAGGATATAGCATCTAAGGCACGAGCCGGTGTCCTAGAAACTGCACACGGAAATATTCAGACACCTATTTTCATGCCTGTTGGTACAGCAGGGACGGTGAAGGCTGTTCACCAGCACGAACTGGTGGAGGATATCCAGGCGCAGATTATTCTAGGAAATACGTATCACTTGTACTTACGTCCGGGTTTGGATGTTCTGCATAAAGCAGGTGGTTTGCATAAATTTAACCATTGGGATGGGCCTATACTGACGGATTCCGGCGGATATCAAGTGTATTCGCTGACGGAGGTACGTAAGATCAGAGAAGAAGGGGTGACTTTTCGTTCACATATTGATGGTTCGAAGCATCTCTTTACACCGGAAAATGTGATGGACACACAGCGTGTTATTGGGGCAGACATCATCATGGCTTTTGATGAATGTACACCCTATCCCTGTGAATACAGTTATGCTCGAAAATCGTTGGACATGACCCATCGCTGGTTAAAGCGCTGCGTAGACCGGTTTGACGGCACCGAACCGTTGTATGGATATGAGCAAACGCTCTTTCCAATCGTTCAAGGATCGGTATATAAAGATTTACGGGAAAAATCGGCGGAAGTGATAGCGTCTTTCAATCGGGATGGTAATGCTATCGGCGGGCTTTCGGTCGGCGAGCCAGCAGAAGAGATGTATGCCATGACGGAAGTCGTGACCAACATCTTGCCACAAGATAAACCCCGCTACCTCATGGGTGTCGGTACACCGATTAATATCCTCGAAAATATTGCGCTAGGTATCGATATGTTCGATTGTGTCATGCCCACAAGGAACGCGCGTAATGGTATGCTGTTCACGCAGAATGGTATTATCAATATTAAAAATGAAAAATGGAAAGACGACTTTTCGCCTATTGAAGCAGAAAGCGATTTGTTGGTCGATCAGATACATACAAAAGCTTATCTTCGTCATTTAATTAAGTCGCAAGAGATTTTAGGTGCGCAGATCGCATCGCTGCATAACCTTCATTTTTACTTATGGCTCGTAAAACAAGCCCGAGAGAAAATTATCGAGGGTACGTTTTATGACTGGAAAGAAAAGATGGTAAAAGTTTTAGGGCAAAGGTTGTAGAACATGAACATCATTGACCGCTATATCATAAAAAAATACCTGAGCACTTTCGTGTTCACGGTAGGTATTTTTATTGTCGTGATTGTCGTTTTTGATGTTTCGGAGAAACTGGATGACTTCTTAAAATATAAAGCGCCGATGTCCAAGGTATTTCTGGAATACTATGCGCTGGGTAGCATCCCTTTTTTCTTGAATATGTTGACACCGCTCATCAATTTCATCGCGGTGATTTTCTTTACCTCCAAGATGGCAGATCAAACGGAAGTCGTGCCTATTTTGAGTGGAGGAATGAGCTTTAACCGTTTTCTGCGACCCTATATGATCGCGGCGAGCATTATCTTTCTATTTACATTGGTATCGAATATCTGGATTATTCCCTATACTAATAAGATTAAGGTGAATTTTGAAAATGTCTATGTAAAGCCGCATAAGATTAGCACATCCACGATGTCTACGCATATGCAGATTGATTCCAATACGTACGTGTACATCGACAATTTTGATACGAAGCGAAATATAGGTTATAATTTCTCCATGGAGAAATTTGACGGCGACCAACTCACGGAGAAGCTGATGGCACAAAGTATCACGTGGGATTCCGTCGCTACAAAATGGAAAATAAAAGACTATACGGTGCGGAGTATTGATGGCTTGAAAGAGACAATGGAGAAAGGGGTAGATCGGGATACAACATTAGATATGCTACCTAGGGACTTCGAAACTTACGACAACGTATTTACCGCGATGGATACCAGGGAATTAAACCAGCGTATTGCAAAAGAAGAAACCCGAGGAACGGGTATGATGACCGATTTATTATTGGAAAAATATAAACGTTATATTGGGCCTTTTTCAGCTTATATTTTGACGTTAATGGGCGTATCACTGTCGTCTAAAAAAGTTCGTGGAGGTATCGGCTTGAGCTTGGGTATTGGTATAGCCCTGAGTTTTACGTTTCTCGTCCTGGTACAATTCTCAACGATGTTTTCCTTAAAAGGAGGACTACCACCGTTGATCGCGATCCTGATTCCAAATGTGTTGTTTTTGGTACTGGCATTCTGGTTAAAATATAAAGCGCCGAAATAGTGAAAAATAAAAATGTCCTTATCCTGCATTTCACGGTGTTGATTTGGGGATTTACAGGGGTATTAGGAGGTTTGCTATCTATATCGGCAGTCCATTTGGTATGGTATCGGGTTTTGATCGCGGCGCTTACCCTTTTTATTTATTTTATCTTCAAAGGTAAATCCATACATGTTACGAAGGAAAAGCTGATACAGTTTTTTATGGTCGGTGGTATTGTCGGTGTGCATTGGGTATTGTTTTTCCATTCCATCAAGATTTCCACGGTGTCTGTTACATTGGTAACACTATCTTCATTGACGCTATTTACCTCCATTTTGGAGCCCATTATTAATAAAACAAAAATATCCAAAGCAGATGTAGCCATAGGTTTGATTATCATATTGGGTATCTATCTTATTTTTAAATTCGAGTTTCAGTATGTATGGGGCATAATATTCGGGCTGGGAGCAGCCTTGTGCGCTAGTATTTTTTCTATCCTCAATGCTCGTATGGTCAAAAAGACCAGTCCTACGGTCATTACGTTTTATGAAATGCTGGGTGCATTTTTCTGGGTATCGGTTATTATGTTGTTTATGGGTGATTTCAACGAGAAAATGTGGTTACAGGATACCGATTGGGCTTACATTTTATTGCTTGGTGTAGTCTGCACGGCAGTAGCCTATGTACTAGGCGTTGCGGTGATGAAGGAATTGAGTGCTTTTACGGTTGCCCTGACTACGAACATGGAGCCTATATATGGTATCGTTCTGGCTATACTCATTTTTGGACAACAGGAAACGATGAGCTTAGGTTTTTATATAGGAGCCGTTGTTATTTTAGGGGCTGTATTTGTGTATCCTTATGTGAAAGTGAAAATTGAAAATAGAGAGAAAAGATTGATTAATCGGAAGTTGCATTGATAAAGAGAAAAAGTCGGACATTTTCCGGCTTTTTCTCTTTCTATATATAACCTAAGCGTATGAAACTGCTTTGTCCTTGCACTCCAATTCGGAGTATCCCATTAGGAATTCATCTACTTTTCTAGCACATTCGCGACCTTCGGAGATAGCCCAAACTACAAGGGACTGACCGCGGCGCATATCACCTGCTACAAATACCTTGTCAGCAGACGATTTATATTCGCCTTCTTGCGCTTCTACATTACCTCGTCCATCAAGCTTCACACCGAGTTGTTGTAATAAACCCTCATGTTGCGGGTGAAGGAATCCCATGGCCAATGTGACCAATTCGCAAGGGATTTCCCGTTCGGAGCCTTCTACTTCCTTAAATTTGGTTGGTCTTCCCAAAGCGTCAGTTTCCCATTCTAAATCAACAATCAACGCAGCACGTAAGTGCCCTTTATCGTCTCCCAAGAATGCTTTCGTGCTGACGCCCCAATTACGCTGACAACCTTCCTCGTGCGATGTCGTAGTTTTCAACAACATCGGGTAAGTAGGCCAAGGCATCGCAGCCGTGCGTTCCTGTGGTGGTTGTGGCATCAATTCAAATTGGGTCACACTTTTAGCTCCGTGACGATTGGATGTACCTACACAATCGGAACCCGTATCACCACCTCCGATAACCAATACATTTTTATCGGTTGCTAAGATTTCTTCTACATCGATAGGGGAGTTGCCTACCCGTTTGTTTTGTTGTTTCAAAAATTCCATCGCGTAGTGAACCCCTTTCAATTCGCGTCCCGGAATCGGCAGATTACGTGGGATCGTTGAACCACCTGCCAATACAATGCCATCGTAATCTTGCAATTCACTGCCAGGAACATTGACGCCTACTTCTGCATTTGTTTTGAATACGATACCCGATTGCTCCATCACTTCCACACGGCGGTCGATAACTGATTTATCCAATTTGAAATCGGGAATACCGTAACGGAGTAAGCCGCCTACTTTATCATCACGCTCGTAGACTACAACATCATGACCCGCTTTGTTCAATTGTGCGGCGGCGGCAAGACCGGCAGGGCCGGAGCCCACTACTGCCACGCGCTTGCCTGTCTTGATATAGCTTTTATTCGGCTGTACGTAATTTTTCTTGAAAGCAATTTCAATGATGTGCTTCTCGATCTCTTCTATAGCGACCGGTGGTTTGTTGATGCCTAGCACACAAGCTGATTCACAGGGTGCTGGACAAATTCTTCCCGTAAATTCGGGGAAGTTATTGGTCGATACCAAGATGTTATATGCTTCCTCCCAACGGGCGTCATAAACGGCGTCGTTGAATTCTGGAATCACATTCCCCAGCGGACATCCCGAATGGCAAAAAGGAATGCCGCAATTCATACACCGTGCCGCCTGTTGATTCAGTTGGTCGTCGGTGTAGCTATGTACAAATTCTTGATAATTTTGTTTTCTGCTCTCTACAGATTCTTTCTGAGGAAGCGCTCTTTCAAATTCTAAAAATCCTGTTGGTTTTCCCATGACTACTATTTCCTCCGCTAATTAAGCTTCCACTAATTTTTTACGTAACACATTCTTGTATTCGCGCGGGAATACTTTGATAAACTTACTCTTTTCGCTTGCCCAGTTTTGCAAGATGAAATTCGCCCGCTCACTGTTGGTGAGGTGTATATGGCGCTTCAACAAAGCGATGATCTCGTTTTCATCTTCTGTATCCAACGGATCAAGGTCTACCATCTCCTGGTTACAGTTATCACGGAAGTTGCCTGCGATGTCATAAATCCAAGCGATACCGCCACTCATACCAGCAGCAAAGTTACGTCCTGTTTCGCCCAGAATTAAGGCACGCCCTCCTGTCATATATTCACAACCGTGATCGCCGATACCTTCCACGACGGCTGTAGCTCCGGAGTTTCTTACTGCAAAACGCTCGCCTGCCATACCGTTGATAAAGAGGTGACCCGATGTTGCGCCATATAAAGCAACGTTACCAATGATGATGTTCTCATGTGCTATCAACGGACTGTCATCTGTTGGGTAGATAGCAAGTTGTGCCCCCGAAAGTCCTTTGCCTACATAATCGTTGGCTTCACCTTCCAATTCAAACGAAAGCCCTTTCACGCCAAATGCACCAAACGATTGACCGGCTGAGCCTTCAAACTTGAAGTTGATGGTGTTGTCCGGTAATCCGTCTGCACCGTGTACTTTGGATATCTCATTCGATAACAATGTACCTATGGTACGATCAGTATTTTTTACTTTGAATGTGCCGAATACAGGTGTCTTTGTATCAATGGCAGGTTTAGCTTGGTTCAGTAATCCCCAATCTAAAATCATACTCATGCCATGATCCTGCTCCTGTGTGTTGTATAAACTTTCAGATGGCTCGTTTCGAGCAACATGCAATATCTGCGAGAAATCTATCTTTGCTGCTTTCCAGTGATCGATATTTTCACGTTTCTTCAGGAACTGCGCGCGGCCTACCATTTCGTTTATCGTACGGAAACCAAGCTGCGCCATTGTCTCCCGTATTTCTTCTGCAAGGAAGCGGAATAGGTTGACGATGTCTTCTGGTTTTCCGGAGAATAACTTCCGCAATTCGGGATCTTGTGTAGCGACGCCAACAGGACATGTGTTCAGATGGCATTTGCGCATCATGATACAACCACCGGCAATCAATGCTGCTGTAGCCACACCCCATTCTTCCGCACCCAATAAGGTGGCGATAACAATGTCGCGTCCGGTTTTCATTTGTCCGTCAGCTTGCAAGACCACACGGCTACGCAATTTGTTCTGTACAAGCGTTTGATGCGCTTCCGCTAGTCCTAATTCCCATGGTAAGCCAGCGTGTTTAACAGAACTCAATGGTGATGCACCCGTACCGCCATCAAATCCGGCGATTAGAATCACATCAGCATGTGCTTTTGCGACTCCCGCAGCTATCGTACCTACACCAGCCTTAGAAACCAGTTTTACGTTGATTCTCGCTTGGCGATTTGCATTTTTCAAGTCGAAAATTAATTGGGCAAGATCTTCGATAGAGTAAATATCGTGATGCGGCGGCGGAGAGATTAGTCCGACACCCGGCGTTGCATGACGTAGACGGGCAATAAATTCGTCTACTTTATGTCCCGGTAGCTGACCACCTTCACCCGGTTTTGCACCTTGTGCCATCTTTATTTGGATTTCGTCCGCTTCGGTTAGGTAGTGTGACGTCACACCAAAACGTGCAGATGCTACCTGCTTAATAGCAGAACGCATCGAATCACCGTTAGGTAACCGTTTAAAGCGGACAGCATCTTCACCACCCTCGCCTGTGTTGCTTTTCGCGCCGATACGGTTCATCGCTATTGCAAGTGTACTATGTGCTTCCGTCGAAATCGAACCCATGGACATAGCTCCTGTAGCAAAACGTTTCATGATGCTTTCTGCAGATTCTACCTCTTCCAGCGAAACAGGCGTTCTATGCTTTGCAAAATCAAGCAATCCACGCAATGTATACATCCGTTCTTTTTGGTTGTTGATTAAAGCTGCGTATTGCTTATAGGATTCGAAATCACCTGTGCGGCAAGCCTTTTGTAAAAGGTGTACCGTTTCGGGATTCCACAAATGGCGTTCCCCACGGCGTTTCCATTGGTAAACGCCTCCCTCAGGTAATAGTTTCTGTTCTACGCGCGATTGGCCGAAAGCTCTCCAATGTTTGGATAATGCTTCTGTTGCAATATCATCTAAGGTTAATCCCCCGATACGGGAAACCGAACCACAGAAATATGTATCCACCACAGATTTTTCGATTCCAAGGACTTCAAATATCTGCGCTCCGTGGTAAGATTGCAATGTCGAGATACCCATTTTTGAGAATATCTTTAACAAACCTGCACAGATAGCTTTTACGTAATTTTTCCTTAATTCTTCCCAACTCAATTCTGTTTCGATCTGTCCCAGTTCTTTCATGGTACGGATCGAAGCTAATGCCATATAAGGATTGATTGCCGTTGCTCCGAAAGCTAACAGACAAGCAAAATGGTGTACTTCCCACACATCGCCGGCTTCGACAACTAAACCTACAGCACCTCTGTTTCCTGTTTTAATAAGGTGGTGATGTACAGCAGATATCGCCAAGATCGATGGAATAGCACAGTGTTGCGAGTCAATGGCGCGATCGGAAAGAATGATGACTTCAAAACCATCACGGACGGCATCATCGGCGTATCGGCATAGTCTTTCTAGTCCGGCTTCCAATGAACCTGGCTTACCGTCTGCTTTGAAGTAAAGTTGTAACGTTTTCGCCTGGAAGATACCGGTGTCGATAGAACGTAGTTTTTCTAATTCGCTCGACGTTAGTATCGGGTGTTCTAACGTTACACAATGACAGAATTTTTTGTCTTCTACTAAAATATTCCCCGCATTACCGATGAATGTCGCTAAGCTCATCACCAAACGTTCGCGGATCGGATCGATCGGCGGATTGGTAACTTGGGCAAAGAATTGTTTGAAATAGCTGGACAGGTGTTGCGGTTGGTCGGAGAGAATTGCCAATGGTACATCCGTACCCATCGAGCCAATCGGCTCATAACCGGTCAATGCCATCGGCGTGATGATACTTTCTAAATCTTCACGTGAATAACCGAATGCCTGTTGGTATTTGAATACTGATTCTTTTTTAAGGTAAGTATATGTAACACGAGGGGCTTCCAATTCCGCCATGCGGATTTTATAGTTATCTAGCCATTCACCGTAGGGTTGTTGGCGAATAAGTTCGCCTTTGACTTCCTCGTCGGAACGGATACAGCCTTTTTCCATATCCACGACGAAAATTTTCCCAGGTTGCTGACGGCCTTTTTTTATGATTAGGCTTTCCGGTACGGGTAATGCACCCGCTTCTGAAGCCACGACCACGCGATCATCAGAGGTAATAGCAAAACGAAGCGGTCGCAAACCATTGCGATCGAGTGTTGCGCCAATGGTATTACCATCTGTGAAACACAAGGCAGCAGGGCCGTCCCACGGTTCCATTAAGGTTGCATGGTATTCATAGAATGCTCTCTTCAGTGGATCCATTTGGGTATTGCCGTCCCAGGCTTCCGGTACAAGCATGAGCATCACATGCGGCAAACTTCTTCCGCTATGTAAAAGCAATTCCACGACGTTATCCAAACAAGCCGAATCCGATTGCCCGCGATCTACTACAGGAAGCAATATCTGCATCTCTTCTTCAGTGAAATAAGGAGATGAAAGCGCCCTTGCTCCGGCATAAAACCAATTTAGGTTTCCGGTCAAGGTGTTGATTTCACCATTGTGCGCAATATTGCGGAACGGCTGTGCCAACGACCAGGAAGGGAAGGTATTCGTAGAAAAACGAGAATGCACTAATCCGAATGCCGATACAACACGTGGGTCTCTCAGATCTTCGAAATAGGTACCGACTTGATAGGTCGTTAATTGACCTTTATATACGATCGTCTTACAAGACAATGAAGCGATATATAGCGGTAATGGATATGCTTGATGTTGTTTGATTTTTTGGATAATGAGGCGCCTGAGAACGAAAAGCTTCCGTTCGAAATCCGTTGTGCCGGACACACCATCAGGGCGAGAGACAAAAAACTGAACAATCTCGGGTTCTGCGCCCAATGCCGTTGGGCCGATGCCCTCACGGTTGACAGGAACGTCGCGGAAGCCTAAAAACTTCATGCCGCGCTCTTCCGTTGCTTCCATAATGGTGTTACGACAAATCTGGTTCAACTCTTCCTCTTTAGGAAGAAAGACCATGCCCGTGCCGTAATAACCCGGCTCTTCTAATTGGATGCCAAGGTTTATACACTCTTCCCACAAAAATTCATGTGGTAATTGAATCATAATCCCAGCTCCGTCACCACTTTCAGGGTCACAACCACATGCACCCCGGTGTTCCATGTTTTCTAACATGGTTAACGCATCCTTGACTTGCTGATGCGACTTCTTGCCTTTAATGTGAGCTACAAAGCCGACACCACACGCATCATGCTCAAAGTCAGGATTATACAGCCCTTGTTCCGGTAATCTTTCGTTTGTCATTTCTCTCCTCAAAATATTTGGTTGCTAATATATGAATAAAAAATGTTTTTTGTTGTAATTTTTTTAAAAAAAATGATTTGATGTTAAGGTATTTGTAATTAAAGGTGTTTTTATTGCGGAAATCGTATTTGCTATTTGGATTCAGTCTACGGTTTTGAAAAGCAAATGATCTGTACAGTATTTTCCGACCAAAGCCTAATAGTCAATGGGTGGAAAATTTAAACAGAGTGAATCGAGATGTCAAAGGATTGATCGGAATCGATCACATGTACGAGGATTAGAGTAAGAAAATGACACCTTTTATGGAAGTTTACTTTGTGAAGGGGTGGAATTGGTAAGGTATACTTTTAATAACGGTAGTATTTCGATGGATACAATAGAAATGTTCGAATTCTAAAAATGAACTGTGTTATTTCGTTGTAGCCGACTTCGCTTTCGCCTCTCGCAAGATTAGTCCCGATTTATCGGAAAATCCTTATTTCACATCATCAACCATCATAATAAAATCCCTGAAATTATCTCGGGTGACCACCTTAACATCCGCCTGATACGTTGTAACGAAGTTTGACGGGATACTGGCTTTTGCTTTTGGATTCCATTTGAACTCAAATCCTTTGATTTTTCCATCGGACTCTTCCACATAATCTATTTCTTGTTGTTGTTTGGTGCGCCAGAAATAGGAGTTGCAGTATTGTCGGTGGTAATGATTTCGCTTGAGTCTTTCAGCCATCAGAAAATTTTCCCATAAAACCCCTACGTCGTTCCGTAGACCTATTGGATTAAAATTCTGGATCAGTGCATTGCGGATACCGTTATCATAGAAATAAAACTTTCGGTTTGTTTTGATTTCGTTACGGAGGTTGCGACTAAATGACGTCAGTGGGTAGATGATATACGAAAGTTCTAGTAAATGGATATAGCTTGAAACGGTGTTTTTGTCTACTCCTGTTAGCTGTGCAATTTCGTTATAACTGACTTCGCTTCCTACCTGAAATGCCAATGCTTGAAGGATTTTTTCCAGGATTTCAGGTTTCTTGATATTCGCGAAAGATAGGATATCTTTAAATAGGTAACTCTGCGTAATCTCGTTCAGAATCTCCCGCTCTTCGCCTGTGTTATTGATTACATCCGGATAAAAACCATAAATCAAACGGTTTTCGAGATCTCTTGCAGCATCTAAATAACCGATCGATTTTTCGTATTCTTCATAAGAAACAGGGAAAAGAAAGTACTCAAATTTTCTACCTGTAAGCGGTTCGTTCATTTGATTCCGAAGTTCAAAAGCTGATGAACCACTCATAATCAACTGTACAGCTTTGAACTGGTCATGAATAATTTTTGCTGTAAGTCCTATGTTTTCAATCCGTTGTGCCTCATCTATGAAAACAATCTTGGAATTTCCAATGATGCTCTCGATTTCCTTGGTGTTAGGATTGGTTAGCCTTTCTCTTACCAAAGGGTCATCACCATCAAGAAACAAAAAATCTGATCCTCTTAATATTTCTCTAATAAGCGTCGTTTTCCCGACCTGCCTTGCACCGATCAGTATAATCGTTTTTCCCTTAAACAATTTGCTCGAAATTGTATTTTTAATCGTTCTTACAATCATTATTTCTCTCCCATTCACCAAAAGTAATGCTTTTTAGTGAATTAATTCACCAAAAGTAATGCTTTTTAGTGAATTAGGGGGAGTGGTACTATACTTTTTGTTCCTCGTTATTCTCTATAATTGCTCATGGAAGTGCGGATACGTAAATACAAAAATATGTACGAATTTTTGTTCTGAAATTCATTTTTATGCAGGAGTTTTGTTTGTTAGTGTTAAATCAAGTTGTGTGATAGTATAAGTGCTCTAGTAATGATATGAACATCCGCATCGTAGGCATTTACAAAGTTGGAAGGGATTTTTACTTTTATGTTCACCGAAAGGAATGTTTTTTAGTGAGTATGTCTACACCGCTATTTTTTATCCAACGGATAATGCTTATTAACATATTGCTGCACACGCAACGCCCTTTGGTAAACCGCTTCGGACTCATGATGCACACGGCTGTATTGTTCAGAGACCTCCTCACCATAATCAAAATATTCCTGTTGGAGTTTGCGTGTATCACCGAGTACGCCGAAAAATTCCTGCTGGTCGCGATCCAATGAGATGATATCGACGGAAACATCATCGTAACGGCGGAAAACCTGGTGGATCAATTCATCACCCTTGTCGTCCTGCCTGTCAAACCATGACTCGTTTTCATAAATATAGTCTGCCCAGTCGTCGAACCACTGCATTTCCTCCACAACCAACCGATGTAACGCGCGAAGATCTTCGTTATGGCTGTCCACCGCGGTGTAGAAATCCGCTATATCGATCGAAAACCGTTCTCCCATATCGGGGAGTTCCACGTTTTCTGCGAGCTTAAAGGCCGCTTCCAGAAAAACCAGTTGCTGCTTTATAAGTGAAAGTCGGTGTTCGAGTTCGATTGTTTTAAAATCGATCTCCAAAAAACTGTCTTTATGATACATCAGATCCTGTTTCGTCTCCCATGTCTTGTCATGCATGCGGTAATAGGCTTCCAGTGCCTTTACCTCGAAATCTAGCGCTTTCTTTTTTAGGTCAAATCGAAGTATAATAGGGCGTAGGGGATGTTCTTTTACGATCTCTTTCATTTTATTACAATATACAGTTATTTTTATGAAAAATGGCTGCCGTTATTCCAATCTCGTGATGAAGATCAGAAATAACGGCGCCTTTCTTTGAGTTTATGATGCTTCTGCATGTTGTTTTCTTACTTCTATTACGTTAGAAGTTCATTTATTAATCTTGGAAAATGTTCTTCTGCAGAACGGTCTTAAACCACGTAGCTGGATACTACATTGCTGTAGTTCGGTTCGGAGTTGATGCCCATATAGGTGGCACGGAATTCGTACTCCTCAAACATCTCGAGGCCTTCCAGCGTGCAGGTAGACCTGGTGCTGAACTGCGTTTGCCATTCTGTTTCGCCTTTTTTGCGCGCTTCAAACCGGTACATACGTGCTCCTTTCCAGCGGTCTATCTTCAATTTGATGCGCCGGGAACCGACCTGTTGCGGTTCGGCAACCAGGTTCGTAGCCTTCGGTGCCGGGCCGTCGTAGGATTGGACGTCTTTAGGAAGCGCAAAGCCCGAAGCCAAGATGAGGTTTACGTCCTTGTTGGCAATCGTGTCCACATATTTCGCCAACTCGGTAAGCAAGTATTCCAGGCGCTTTCTTTTGTCTTGCCGAATCCGGATTGCGCGGCGGTCGCGATAGGCAGCTTCCGTAGCCGATAGCCGGAAGTCGGTGAGCGCTGCTTCCATCGTGTCCAGTCCCGGTACAGGTTCCGGATAGGTCGCTGTCGCGGCTCTCATGTTGGTGATAATTTGTTCTACATACTGCATCAGATTGTCATCTTTCAATCTTTGCGATTGTGTTGTGGGTTTACTCATTTTTTTACTTTTTTAAAAATTATACATTGTTATTTAACTTGTTGCAACGATACAAACATACGACATGAGTTTGGCGCCGATATGGTAAAATCCTGCCAAAAATGGGGGTACCCCGAAAAACTTTTGGCAGGATTTTACCATATAGAACGAGTTCTTGTATGTTGGTTTATGACAAAAAAACGTTGTTTAAAATATGCTGAGTGCTGTTTTTTAGGAATAAATATAGAAATATGACAAAAGTATAAACGCATTCTCTTTTTGAAAAAGAGCACGCTTTTTTTTAGCAAGAATGCGACAGCGCAAAAAAAGAATGCACTTTTTTTGCATTATAGCGATACCATTTCTTTTGATATCGGTACATCGGCATTTTTTACCGTTTCTTTTTCTTTTGGGAAGGCTATGATGTGGCAAAGTATCGAACATATTTTGCAGGAGATCGATCATGTGCGATTTTATAGCAGTATAATACGGGATTATGTCGATACCGCACAAAATAGTATTGATCTTTTTTTGCGGGGTATCCGTCTAATTCTGCTTAGGATGTATATGAAAAGAAAAAATATTGCTCTTTTTTTCGAATGTATTGCTCATATACGGCAAAAGATGGCTACAATCTTGCGGAAGAGCCATCATTTTTTATAAAGCTCCACGCTTTTTCTTCTTTTTCGACTTGCGGTACATCTCCCGTTCTTTGGTAGGGGAATGGCCGAAGCATTGTACGAATTGTTTGTAGAAATAGTGTGCCGTGGAAAAATTTAACTGAAAAGCGATGATGTCTATAGAGTCATCTGTTTCACGGAGTAATTCCCGACCTTTATGTAATCGGATGGTCTGTATGGCTTTATGGACGGTCATGTGTTTGTCTTGGAAGGCTCGATATAGCTTGCGCGAACTGACATGTATACGTTCAGCGATGGTGTCAATGTTAATATCCTCATCCATATAGTGCTCGGTAATGTACTCGATGGCTTCATGATAGATTACAATATCTTCTTTGTGAAGCGAACGGACTTTATCATGCAAATCTTGATGATATACATCTGTGAGTTGACAAAAATGATCCTGAATTTTGCCATGTAGCGAGTAAGGGGTATCCGCAAATTGCCGCATTTTTTTGAAGATTTGTTTGATACGGTAGCCGATGTTTATCCTGGAAAAGTAGGGCTGGGCTGCGGTAGTTGGCTTTTTGAGCAAAGGCCATTCGGATGTAAAGGCTTTTGCGTTGTCGATATTCAAACCCAGCAGCACCATCCAGACCCTTCCGGTCTTGATACCTATTCTCTGTGGCCGGCTCATGCCGTAAAAACCCCGATATCCATCAATGGATAATGCGGTGTGTTGTGCTTTGTCTCGTTGAGAGTGCCCGGCAAACTGAAAAAGCAACCAAAAACAGTCTGGTTGCGCCGGAAGCTCTATATGCCAGTCTGATTCAAACGTTCCTTTGACTTCCATGACATACATATCTTTCTGCTGCCTGGAAGCAACATACTGTTTCTTCTCGCAAAGAATAAAATCGTCCGCTGTCAGAAAATTAAGATGCAGCCCCGGAGGGCTACTGTCGCCCGCTACGTCAGATTTAGGTAATGAAATACGAATGCTATCATTGGTCTGTGTCATGGCAAGGCAATTGATTGGTTATCCCTTTTCCTCCAGCTTTTTGTATAATGCGAAATATTCTTCTTGCGTCGGCGGATATCCTTGGGGCCAGTCACCATAAACATCGAAATAAGCGATAACCGCTTCGGAGGGTAGCTCCCTCGATGCGTTATTGAAAACCTCGTCGATGTCGGGATCACTGGTTATGCCTAACTGATAGTGTTCCCTATTTTTATAATTAGGGATCTTCTTTGATGTTTCATTAGGCTCGTTCAAATGATTCTCTATAACTTCCAGAAGTTCGTAATCAATATATACCAACGAATATTCCGTTTTTTGGAATGCCCCTATCAAAATTTTCATAAGCGGGAGCCATTTAACCTTACGGATCAACATTCGTTTGTACCCATAAATTCTTGGGAACTGTGTATAAGACCTTCCCTCAAATATTCCTAAGTCACGGGCAACAATGGTAGCAGCATTGCTAGCCACCTCAGGATGTACTTCTAACCATTCTTCGGAATCTTTGGATTGAAAATAAAGGCAACGGGATAAAAAAAAGAGCGTTTCTGCGAATAAAGAAGCCAATTCCAATTCAGGGCTGTACGGTCTCTTTTCATAACTTGTTGTAATAGGATCAATAGTGTTTAACACTTCCCATATTTCTTGATCAATTGGGTTTTCTGATAGAACGCCTGTTTTTCGGACGCGGGAGTCTGTTCCGTGCTGCAGGTCAAAGTTATGGTCTATAACCTTGTAATAGAGTTTCTCAAAGAAATGTTCTCTTGCGTTTAAATGGAATAACGCATGATAGGCACTTTTTTCCCATCCTTCTGGTGTTAACTCTCCGATCAGTTCAGGTAAGATTTTAAAGAGATCGGTGAATACATTGATCATTGCTTTTCTAGGGAAATGTTGGTGGTTGTTGAGCAAATTTGTCATAATGGTTTTACTTTGATGTTTCTCAAATTTAAGAAAAAATGAGTGTAAACCAAATTTGCTTTTAATGGAGCTGGGGATATTAACACAGAATCGGATAGGTGATCGCTACTGTTTAAACAATCGATTGCTTAGAACTTCTTTTTGCACACCTCGTTTATATTCTGTAATATTGATATTACATAACGTAATATAATAGAAAAGTACTATTACTGTCAGTGATATAATTCCATGACAAAGCCTAATAAATAGTTTATGTTTTATTAATGAACAAATAACGACGGGATGTTAGCTTTGCTAATTCAACAAACGACCATAAGCATATCATGAAGTATGGAACACTATCGGCAAGATGATGAGCTATTGTGGCGAAGATTTCAACGTGGAGATGTCGAAGCCTTTACCCAAATTGTAGATAAGTATAGCGACGTTCTGTACGACTATGGCGTACGATTCTCAAAAGACAGCGAACTTATAAAGGACTGTATCCAAGATATTTTCTATGTGTTGTGGAATAGGAAAGAAAATTTGAGCGAAGTGAGATCGGTCAAATTCTATTTGATGAAATCCCTAAGACAGAAAATCATTCGGGAAATACCGAAATGGGCACAGTCCACGCTACTGGAACAAATCTACGACGAAACAAATTTCCACCTTAGCATTGAGATTGAACAGGAGTCTCCTATTTCTCCCGAAGCACAGCAAAAACTCTTATCCTATATTGCTTCCTTGGCACCACGCCAAAAAGAGCTACTTTATCTTCGATTTTATCAAGGATTAAAACAGGATAAAATAGCCGAGCTCATGCAATTAAACAGGCAGTCGGTATACAACCTGCAACGCAGTGCTTTATCTGCATTGCGGAAAGTTGTGGATTATGAAGCCGTAGTCGCGTTGATGTACAGTATAATTTTTTTACTTTTTTTAAATATGTATGAGTAGATTTCTTTAATACCTGCCTCTTTATAATAAAAGAGTCCATGTAATGAAGAAATATGCGGCATATTTAATAGAAGATTTCCTTATTGATGATGATTTCGTTAACTGGGTTTTATTTCCGGATATAGATTCCAACCGTTATTGGGAAAATGTAATGACGACCAATCCTAAGGTCGTTCCTCTTATCGAACAGGCCCGTGACATCTTGCTAAGGATACAGATAAAACCCCATTCCAAAATGCCGGCAGGAATGAAAGCTGATCTGATGGCCAATATAAAACAGTATACCCGGCATACGGAGGTACTGCTAACAAAGAATCGTTTTGCAAATTACAAATTGGCCGCATGGACGGTTGCTGCTTCCCTATTGATCACTATCGGAGCATTTCTATATTTCCAATTCGGAGAACAACAGCAAGACATGTATTTGATTACAGAAAATGTAAAAGAAAATGTAAATAAGAAAAAAATTACCAATACCGCTACGATACCGTTAGTTGTGCTGTTGCCGGACAATTCTACTATCGTACTCGATCCACAGGGTTCTATTGTGTATGATGAGCAGGGCTTTTTGAAAGACAGAGTGGTTCATTTGACGGGAGAAGCCTTCTTCGAAGTCGAACGTATGCCGCAAATGCCCTTTATCGTGCGTACCGAACATTTGGAAACTAAAGTTTTAGGAACGAGTTTCCGTGTCAGTGCCAACCGGCAAAATTCGGCTCACAGAGTGACAGTCAATACGGGGTTGGTTGAAGTTAAAAGTGGTAATGAGACTTTACGTGTCTCCGCAAATCAAGAGGCAATATATGAAGTAAATAAGAACGAACTGATCCAAGAAGCTATGCGTGAACAAGCTCCATTGTCTAAGGAGGTCGTGGACGAATTGTTTACGTTTCAGGAAAGCCCACTGGAGATTGTATTGGACGCTTTAGCTGATCAATATAATATAGCCATTGAAATTCCGGAGGAGGGGTTGGCACAACGCACCATAACATTGTCTTTGGGTGATTTGCACCTGTATGAAAAGTTGGCATTAATCTGTAAGGCGGTGGAAGCAAAATATCAATTGGTGGATGGCCGCATCATTATTCTATCAAACTAAAAAATAGCGTATGGGAATATAGAGACAAGGAAGAGAAAAATATCAGCGATGTCTGGAACATCGCTGACAAAAATACATCTCATACATCCGAAAAATTGGTCGTTCGACGGATGTTGAGAACAAAAAATCTGTTAAATCTTAATCATAAAATCTAACATCCTAATGTATGAAAAATAATTCAACTCTGTTAATCCTTATGAAAATAGGAACATTGCAACTCTTTTTTTTACTGATGGTTATGGGAACAGCCTTTGCGAATAACACCATCGCACAAGGTGTACTAACGAAGAAAGCACCTTTAATAAAATCTACCCAGACCATGAGTAACCAACTTAAAGCATTGGAAAAAGCTTTTGGGGTCACATTCGTATACAGTCCGGAGCTGATCGGTGCGAACCAAGCAACCGTTATACCTGCTTCAAAAGAATATGTGCTGTCAGATGCACTCAAAGCACTTTTTGAACCTTTAGGTATCGGTTATGAAGTTTACGACCATAACATTGTACTCAATAGAGCGGCAAAAAATAAGGCACCTACCCGACAGCAGCGTACGATAACGGGAAAAGTTACAGATTCGGACAACCATCCCCTTGTTGGTGTGTCTATCCAGGAAGTTGATGGGCAAGGAAGGACGTCAACGGATGATAAAGGTGAGTTTTCGTTGGCGTTACAACCGGGGAACAGCCAAATTCAGTGTAGTTATGTAGGTTATATCACCCGTGAAATCTCAGTTGAAGACACCTATATGACGATTGTGATGGTACCTTCGATTGCTGATTTAGAAGAAGTAGTTGTCGTGGGGTATAGCAGTCAGAAAAAGGAAAATATTACCGGATCCGTTGCGATTATAAGCAGTGAGGAGCTGACCGATGTAGCGTCACCGAATGTGAGCAATATGTTGCAAGGGAAAGTTGCCGGTTTAGATGTGAGTGCTGGAACGGGTCAACCGGGGCAATTACCTACGATCCGTATTCGGGGCGTAAGCTCTATCCGTTCTTCCCGTGATCCTATTTGGGTAGTCGACGGGGTTATTCAGCACGATACTCCCCGTTTAAATCCACAAGATGTAGAGTCGATTTCCGTTTTGAAAGATGCCTCTTCGGCAGCTTTATATGGTTCACGTGGCGCAAATGGCGTGGTCGTCGTGACAACCCGTCGAGCAAAAGGTGACGGGCAAACAACCATTAGCTTCACCAGTAAAACAGGCGCTTCGGATTTCAATACTGGCGGCTTTAAAGTGATGGATGGACCGGAGTTATATGATTTTTGGTCGACGTTCGGTAACCAGAGTGGTATACCTTCTTGGTATAATGAAGACCTACTCCAAACAAACACCGATTGGCAAAAACTGGGAACACAGACCGGTATAATCCAAGATTATAACCTTTCTTTGAATGGCAATTCGGGCAAAACCAGCGTATTTACGGGTTTCAACTATTTTAAAGAATCCGGTTCGGTAAAAGGAATGACGTTTGAGCGGTTTGCCGGACGCCTGAACCTAGATTATAAGATTTCCGATAAACTCACGGTGAGCCCTAAATTATCTATGACCTACAGTACGACGGATGATCGGGAGCATAGTTTGTATGACATGTTTACATATCTGCCGTGGGATAAGCCATACGATGAATCGGGCAGCCCAATTAATGCGCAAGCGCCGGGATCAGGTTGGAGAGGAAGAGATTTGACCAACTATTTATACGATTTGCAATGGAATTACAGTAAGGAGAATGTATTTAACATTATGGCCAATCTGGATGCATCTTATGAAATACTGCCGTCGTTAACATTTAAGACAACCAATAACATCACCTACTATGTAGCGGACGGTATGGACTATGTCGATCCTCGATCTATCGCCGGCTTATCGGATCAAGGGCGCTTGGAAAATGCCAATGCGTATCGAACAACCCGTTTTACGAATCAGATGCTTACGTATAAAAAGTCTTTTGATGAGCACATGATTGACGCTTTAGTGGCTTATGAGTATAACGACTATGCTTACAAGAATAATGTAGGTATTGGTAAGGGTATTGTGCCGGGCATCACGGTACCTGATGGTGCATCGGAACCTTTGTCCTTGGAAGGTACGACCAATGATTATGCTTTCCAATCGGTATTGATGAACGTTAACTATAGCTATGCAGACCGCTATATTATGCAGGCGTCATTCCGGCGGGATGGGTCTTCCCGCTTCGGAACGAATACGAAGTATGGTAATTTCTTTTCAGTAAGTGGTGCATGGAACATACATAAAGAGTCCTTTTTTAATGTCGAAGCGATTGATTTTCTACGTATAAAGGCTGCTTATGGAGGTGTGGGTAATACGCCAGAAACGCTGTATCCTCAATATGAATTGTTCTCGGTCAACGAGCAATACAACGGTGATCCTACAGCGTTCCCGTCTCAGCTGGGGAATAGGGATTTGACTTGGGAAAAAACATATTCTGCCAATATAGGCGTGGAAACCAGTCTCTATAACCGCGTGCAATTGACGTTGGAAGCCTACAACCGTCAGACTTCCGGATTGCTGCATTTTGTTCCATTGCCCTATATCTCTGGCTACGACGGTTATTGGGACAATATAGGTAGTGTGCGCAACCGAGGTATTGAGCTCACTGTGGATGCAGATGTCATCCAATCAGCAGATTTCCAATGGAATTTAGGTTTTAATATCGGTTTTAATCGGAATAAAATTACGGAACTTTACGGCGGCTCCCGGCAGATCGATGATAAACAAGTCTACGAAGAAGGATATGATATTAATACCTGGTTCTTACGTAAATGGGCTGGCGTGAACCCGGAGGATGGCACTCCACAATGGGAAATAGAAAATGCACAGACGGGTGAAACTTCCATTACCGGCAACTACGCGGCAGCTACTTTACAGCATGCTGGAACTTCGACCCCGGATTATTTCGGAGGACTCAATACGACGTTTAAATATAAAAATATCCATTTATCCGCAAACTTTGCTTTTACACAGGGACTACTGGTCTATAATAGCGGTCGCGAGCTGTTTGATAGTGATGGCGCCTACGCCACCTATAACCAGATGAAATTAAGAGATGGATGGTCACGTTGGAGCCCGGAGAATCCCAATGCGACGCACCCGCGAGCATTTTATGGAGGTAACAACCGATCAAATGGAGTATCCTCCCGCTATTTGGAAGACGGCTCTTATATCCGGTTGCGTAACCTAAATCTGGGGTATTCTTTCCGAGGTGGTTGGTTAGATAAAGTGCGAATTAAAAACCTCAATACCAGTATATCGGTTGATAATTTGTTCACAATCACAGACTATTCCGGTTTAGATCCAGAAGCAGCGGCAATAGGAAGCACAACTTCGCCTTACCCGCTCCCAAGAAGAATAATGTTTGGTCTTGATTTTCAATTTTAAACGGATAATGAACTATGAAACTATATAATATTATATATCTCGTTCTATTGCTTAGCCTTGTTGCCTGCAATATTGATAAAAAACCTTATGATTCGCTCACTCCGGACGACCTGAACGCTTCTCCGGCAAGTTTAGAATCTGCCACACTGGGGAATTATGCTCGTCTCAAAACAATGACATTGGGTTGGCATCGGGTACAGGAATTTCCCGGAGATAATGTTTCGCTTAGCGGTGTGACATCATCCCATTTGATCTATTTGTACAATTATCAGCGTATACCGACCAACTCTTTTGCAAATTCATTTTGGCAGAATTCTTATAAAGTTATTGTTGCAGGTAACAAAATCATAGAATCTGTAGAAGAGGGACAGACTGAAGAAATAGATCAACTAATTGGTGAAAACTACTATTTACGGGCCATGCTGCATTTTACCTTATGCAACATTTTTGGGAAGCCGTACACACATGGTACAGATAATCTAGGCGTACCTATTAAGGTTGATGCCGACCCACAAAATCACCCTACGCGTGCTACAGTGGCAGAAGTGTATCGCCAGGTGATTGCCGATCTGGAGAAAGCGGAGCAGTTAATGACGATCTACAAATCAAACGTATATGCTTCCAAGGAAGCGGTATGGGCGCTGTTATCGCGCGTTTATCTTTATATGGACAATCTGGAGAAAACCATTGAATATGCCGATAAGGTAATTGAGTCTCCTCGGTTCTCTTTATTGCCAACCAGCCAATTAGGAGACTATCCTACCATAAAGCCCGAAAGCAATCCCGAAACCATCTTGGCGCTTAAATTCATACCCAATCAAGATTTACTTTCCAACGGCTGGAGTAATATAGGCTCTATCTATTCCACAATTGATGGTGTAGGCTACGGCGAGATGTATGCATCACGCTCTTACTTAGAATTGGTACGCCGCTATCCACAGGATCAGCGTAATCTATTTATCCAACCGGCTTATTTAAATAATAATCGATTGTATGCTGTTTATGTAAATAATGCATCCGAGTATGTCAAAGTAGCTGTTCAGGCATCTGGCGATACATATCGATATACAGATTCGCAAGGAAATACGCATCTCCTGGAACGTGAAATGACATCGAGTGGTTATCCAGCGTATTTTATTCGACTCTCTGCCAATGATCGTCGCAAAGTGTTTGTAGAATCTGAAATAGACGAACGTAACGGTTATCCAAAATACTTTATTGTTAAATGTTCACGGCAGGAAGGTCAAGCGCAGCTATGGTCGCCCATTATCTCGCGCTTAGCAGAAATCTACCTTAACCGCGCTGAAGCCTATGCTAAACTCAATCGAAACCAGGAAGCGTTGGACGACCTAAATCTCATTAGAAGTCGGGCAGGTATACCTGCAACAGGGCTTTATAACATGAATAATCTCCCGGAAGGACAAAAGCTGCTAGAGGTTATCTTGGATGAACGCCGACTTGAATTGGCATGGGAAGGACATCGTAAACTGGATGTTTTCCGTAACAAATTGGATATGGATAGAAACTACCCGGGCATTCATTTGGTAGGAAATGATGTAATTAGCGATATTTCCTGGCAAGATAATCACATCGTGGAATATATCCCGGAGTCCCAGATATTAGTACATGAAGGACTACAGCAAAATCCGTAGTATTCAAAAAACGATAGTTATGAATAATCAACACAATCAACATTTACATCATATGAACAACAGAAGAAATTTTCTAAAACAGGTATCCTTACTTTCTGTAGGGGCTTTTACAACCAATATAGCTGCACCGGTTTTTGCAAATGCAAATCGTAGGCAGAAATCTGCTATGGAGGATAGCCTTACCGTCCCTCCTTATTTGCAGAACCTCACGGCGACTTCCGTATATGTCATGTTTATCACCGCAGTGAAATCATACAGTTGGATAGAATATGAGGGGTCAGATGGTACTGTGCAAAAAGCGCACATGGAAGACGACGGGTTGTATGATGCATACGTAAAGCTGAACAAAATTTATATTCCGGATCTGCAACCGGGTAGAGCCTATCGTTATAGGGTCTGCTCGAAGCCCATCACGTTGTTTGAACCCTATAAGTTGGAATACGGTGAAGAGGTACGGACGGCATGGTTTACTTTTAATACGCCCGCTGCGGACGCCAAGGAAGTTTCTTGCGTTGTGCTGAATGATATACACGACAGTCCGGAAGCTTTTGGTAAATTGCTTTCGTTGGTAAAAGATAGACCGTATAAATTTGTCGCGTTGAATGGAGATACGTTTAATTATCAGACCGACGAACAACAAATTATAGACCATCTTTTATTGCCTTGTACAAATGTTTTTGCCAGTCAGAAGCCGTTTTTGATGATACGCGGTAACCACGAGACGCGCGGTAAGTTCCGTCGTGAGTTCAAAAACTATTTTGCGCTTCCTAACGATAAATACCATTTCAGTTTTGAGCAAGGGCCTGTCTTTTGGGTCGTATTGGATACAGGCGAAGATAAGCCCGACGACCATCCAGTTTATGCGGGAATTGTCGATTTTGACGGGCTACGCGAACGTCAGGCAAAATGGTTGGCAGAAGTGGTAGAGACAAAAGCATATAAAGAAGCAAAATACCGCGTCGTTCTGATGCATATCCCTCCTTATCATAGTGGCGACTGGCACGGACCTATGCACTGTCAAAAGTTATTTTCACCGATCTTTGAAGCCAATAATGTTGATTTGGTAGTGTCTGGCCATACACACCGATACGGTGTACATCCACCCGATACCGACCATAGTTATCCTATTTTAATTGGTGGTGGTTCAAAAGACGGAAGCAGGACAATCATGCATATTGCAGCGAATGCGAAACAACTGCACGTAGACATGATCCGAGACGACGGCGAGAAAGTAGGAGAATACACCGTTTCTTAGAGTACCTTTATTTCCAGTTGCATATTAACAAAATATTAACTTTATTTATATTGTATTTTGGTTCGCTACAATATGAAAGAAGAAGGATATTTTGATGAGGCGAAGCTTTTGGAGGAAATGAGGCAGGATAGTGTTGCAGCGTTTAACCAATTGTATGGTAGATATGCGCCGATTCTGTACCAACGCTTGTTGCGGTTGCTCAAGAATCCCGAAAGTGTTGAAGAAATTTTACAAGATGTATTCTTAAAAATATGGAATAAACGGGAAGAGATTATACCCGAAAAGGGCTTTAAAACGTTTATCTACCGCATGGCTGATAATATGGCGATTGATCTGTTTCGTAAGATTGGTCGTGATAAAGCACTGCAATTGGAGCTTTGGGCAGCCTCCGTCAGCTTTTATTTACATACCGAAGAGCAAGTGTTCGATAAAGAAAAGGCACGCATTATACAAGAAGCCATTCAGAGCCTTCCACCAAAACGGAGAGAAATACTGATCCAATGCAAGCTCGAAGATAAAAGTTATAAAGAAGTGGCGGAAATGATGGGAATTTCTGTCTCTACTGTCAGCAACCAATTAGTTTCTGCTATGAAAGATATCAGAGAATATATCGTGAAAAACTACCGTGAAGATTATCTCATCAGCCTTATTTTTATAGCCGTGTTGGCTTTTTGAAAAAAAAGTCACTATCCAATAGTGTGTTTTATCCAGTCGTTCGTATAGGATATAAATAAGCGATAAACCTGACGATTGATGGCTTCGGACAAAAATGATAAAACCTATACGCTTTTACGCGCTTTTATAAATGACCAACTGGAAAGATCACAGCTGGAAGAACTATTTGCTTTAATCGAGGAAGCGGATGAAGAGCAATTGCATACAGCAATCCGTAGTATTCTGGATGAAGAGCATACACCGGAAAACCTTGATTTTATACACGAACGTGTAGAACTCCTCCAAGAAGATATTCTGGCTAAAATTAACCCACCCCAATCGTCTCCGTCAAAAAGAAAACTTTCCTCCTTACAGATAGCAATTGGAATAGCAGCCATGTTAACCATTGTTTTCACGATTACCTATTTATGGCAGTTTGGTAATGAACATTCCGGAACAGATCAAAGTATTGCGTCGACTATTATGCCGGGTGGTAACAGGGCAACAATCACGGTAAATGGACAAGATTTTGAGCTGGATACTGATCAAGGGGAATTGGTGCTAGGAGCAGATAGTCTTTTTTATGGCGATGGGCAATTATTAACAACTACTGGTGTTCAGCAATCTGTTCAGGTGAAAACGCCTCTAGGTGGACAGTACCAACTTATGTTGGCGGACGGTTCGCAAGTATGGCTGAATGCCGGAAGTGAGTTGACATATAATACCGGATTCGGAACAGATAACCGTGCCTTACGTTTAGAAGGGGAAGCTTATTTTGACGTGGTCAAAAATCCCGATCTTCCCTTTACCGTGGAAATCAATGGGCAGCAAGTAGAGGTGTTGGGGACAGCTTTTAACATCAACGCATATGCCGAAGAACCTATGGTGAAGACAACGCTCCAACGTGGATCGTTAGCGGTAGTCAATAATGATCAAAAGTTGATATTAAAGCCCAATCAACAGGCCATCTTGGATAAGGATGCAAAGAAAATAGCGACGCGCGACGTCAATGCCGCCAGTATTGTCGCTTGGAAGGACGGCATATTCGATTTCCACGGTATGGATGTGGAAGAATCTATGCGCGTTATCGCGCGATGGTATCAGCTGGATATCGTATACAAAGAAAAAATTCCTTCCGTCCTTTTAGGTGGTAAAATGAGTAGAGGGGTACGGCTTTCGACTTTTCTTGAATTTCTGGAAGCGAATTTCGATATCCATGGCGAAGTGACTGCCGACCGAAAATTGATAATCACAAGAAAGAGTAAATAAACAACTTAATATAATAAAATGATAAAGTTAACCCGGCGTCCTCCTTAATCTCCTATAGGATGAAGACAAACGCAACCAAAAAGATTAAAAAATGCTATTATAATAACTATAAACCTCATTCAGTATACTATGACGAATAAACAAACCAAGGATGGAGCATATGAAGTTGTTCCAAACCGAAAGAGGCTTCTATGGAATATTCAACGGAAATTGCTTATGTTTTGTAAGGTTCTTCCGTTGTTCCTGATCAGCAATTTACCATTGCATGCCGAGACATTCTCACAGACGCTCTCTTTGAAATCCAAATCGATTAAACTGGAACAAGTTTTTAAACTGATAGAACAGAAAACCAACTACGTTGTACTTTACAACTATAATGAGTTGAAAGCTATCAATCCGGTACATGTTGATGTACACAACGCACAGCTAAACCAGTTCCTGGATGTGGTGCTAAAAGACCTACCGTTAAACTATACCATTGATGATAAGACAATCCTGATCAGCAATAAAAAAGCAAACAGACCACATAGAGCCCTGGAGTCAAATAACCCTAGTAGGACAGAAGAGTCTGTACAGCGCACGATTAAGGGAACCGTAATCGATGAAGAAGGATCGCCGTTATCGGGCGTTACCGTTGCCGAAGTAGGTACTACGAATGCCACATCCACTGGCGGCGAAGGAGAATTCGAATTGCAGAGTTCCGCATCACAGGTTACGTTGAGTTTTTCGTTGATGGGATATGAACCTCATCGGGAAACGGTAGGCAGCAACGGCGTTGTCAGGGTGACGTTAAGGGCCTCTATGAGTGACCTCGATGAAGTAGTCGTTGTCGGTTTTGGTACGCAACGCAAAGAAAACCTAACTGGATCTGTAGCTTCCGTAAACATGTCCGATGTCGTTGATAGCCGTCCGATAACATCGCTTTCTGCGGGGTTGGCCGGGCAAGCTCCCGGCTTGTATGTCAACCAAGGGTCGGGTAGACCCGGAAATGATGGCGGTACGCTGAGAGTACGCGGGCAAGGAACACTGAACAACGCCAATCCGTTGGTGGTTATCGATGGGGTAGTTGGTGACATGAACTTAATCAATCCACAAGATGTCGAAAGTATATCCGTATTAAAAGACGCGGCATCTGCATCAATCTACGGGTCACGTGCAGCGAACGGTGTTATCCTGATTACGACCAAACGTGGTAAGACCGATCAGTTCCGATTGGTATATAATAACTATTTCTCTACGCAGCAGCCTTCCAATACGATCAATACCGTATCCAATTACGCGAACTATATGGAATTGATAAACGAAGGTTACAAAAATGGCGACCCGAATGCCAATCCTTTTTTTTCGCAGGAAATGATCGATTTGTGGCGTGCTAATGAAGGACAAGATCCATTGAAGTATCCAAATACAGACTGGGTTGACGAAGTATTTCAACGCAAACTCAGTCAAAATCATAATCTATCGTTTAGTGGTGGAAGTGAAAAAATAAAATTCTTTGGGTCGTATGGTCTGCTGGATAACCCGGGTGTCATTGAGCAAGCAACCTATAAACGGCACAGCGGACGTGTCAATTTGGAAGCGGATGTTAAACCTTGGCTAACACTTGGCGCAAACGTGAACGGTGTGGTTTCAAAAACGGACGCGGGAACCGATATTATACAGGACGTATTTACCTACGCCGGAGCGAGTACACCCGGTATGGTGCTGCGTGCTCCTGACGGACGTTTCGGATCGGTCAATAACCCCGAAGACGATCCGCAGGCAAACAACGTGTTGCATCGCCTTTATGGCAGGAAAGGCGACATCAACAAAAACAGGTTGGTATCCCGCTTTTTTGCTAAAGTGAAGCCAATGGATGGTTTGTCTTTTGAGGGGTCGTATACCTATACCTATGATGACGATTTCATCTATTCGCAACCGCTGTTTAACGATCGTTGGAACTTTTTGTCCAATACCGTGGCGTCGGCTGGAACAGGACGTACTTCGGTTACCAACGAATCGGTCAAAACATACCGGTATTACATGGACGGTATTGCGCGCTATGAAAACAAAGCAATCGATAACCGCTTAAGTTACGAAGTGATGGTAGGTGCCAGCCAGGAGTACTATAAAGACGGATGGTTCAGAGCATCTAAACTCGATCTCATCGATCCAAGTCTCTCGGTATTAAATGCGGCAACCATGGATGCCGCTGCCGCCGGTAACTTGACAGACTGGGCCATGCGTTCGTTCTTCGGTCGGATAAATTTAGCATGGGATGATAAATACCTGTTGGAAGCCAATCTAAGAACAGACGGTTCGTCGCGGTTTATGACAGGCAAAAGTCGCTGGGGTACATTCCCTTCGGTATCGGCAGGATGGAAGATATCTTCGGAAGACTTCTATAATGTAAGCTGGATGCCAAGTTTAAAAATCAGGGGGTCATATGGGGCGTTGGGTAATAACGGGACGATCGACACACGGTTTAGATATGATGCTAATATTAATAACTATGAATACCTTACATTATACAATGCGGCAAACTATGTGCTGAACAACCAACTCTTCGTCGGATTTGCTCAAACGGGTTTGAGCAATTCACTCTTGACCTGGGAAAGTACTTATATTCTCAATGGAGGTATTGACTTTGATTTGTTTAACTATAGCCTAACAGGTTCGATCGATGTTTTTAACAAAGTGACCAATAATATTCTGATCGATCTTCCAGCACCATTGGTGGTCGGAGATGCGACCATTCCACGTACTAATGCTGCAAAAGTCAGAAATGCCGGAGTAGAACTTAACCTGAACTACCGCGGCACAATTAAAGATGATTTCCGATACAATATTGGCGGAAACTTTACCTTTATCGATAACAAAGTCTTGAAGTTCAAAGGCGAGGACAGGGCGATAGATGGTGCAAATCTTATTCAAGAAGGCTATGCCATCAATACGCAATATATTCTGTTGGCGGATCGTATCGTGCAAACGGAAGCGGACATGCAATTGGTACAACAGATGATAGACAATGCCCCTATCAATCCCGATACGGGTAATCCGATGAATCCCTTTGCCGCTTATGGTAGACCCGTACTCGGTGATTTGTTGTATAAGGATGTCAATGGTGATGGTGTGATTAACGACGAAGACCGGGTACCGGTAGGCAATGGGACTGCACCTCGCATCACCTTTGGTTTTAATCTCGGCTTGGATTATAAAGGGTTTGATTTTTCCATGTTGTTGCAGGGTAACGCCGGAAATAAAGTCGTATGGACTGACAATTACTTCACACCAAATGTGCGGTGGGGATATCAGATTAATCAAGATATAGCCGATGGCAGATGGGTAGAAGGCGAAACCGATGCGAAGTATCCGCGCTTGTTGCCCTATACCGATACACGGAATATCCGCAATAGTGATTTCTGGTTACAAAATAAATCATTTTTGCGTGTAAAGAATATCCAACTTGGCTATACCTTACCAAATAGCATAACCGAGCGTTTTGCTGTCCAAAATCTTCGTGTTTTCGGATCGCTAGAAAACTTCTGGACACTCACCAATTACATGGGATTTGACCCAGAAGTTAGTGGAACGCAGTACCCAACGATGAAACAAGCGGTGTTTGGTCTAAGTCTTACTTTTTAAACGATTAGAGATGAAAAAATATTCAATATTATTATTAGGATGTTTAGCTTTTAGTTCCTGTTATAAGCTGGATACCGTCCCTTATGATAGGGTAAATGCAACCACATTTTGGCAAACGGAGGAACACGCCTTGGCCGGGGTATTGGGGTGCTATAATGCGCTAAAGAAATACAATGTGTTCGGTCTGCAGTTCGCTTATGATAACCTCACCGATGTCGGAATGGGATATGACCCTGTAGGTTTTGGCGACGTAATCGCAGGGACGTTTACTGATCGTTCGAGTGGAATAGTGGATCGATGGAAATCGGGATTCGATCTAATCCAGCGTTGTAACCATGCCATTGCGCAGATACAGCAAATGGAAGAATTGGAAGAAGGGAAGAAAAATGTATTCATCGGAGAGGCTAAATTCCTACGGGCACTTGTATATTTTCAATTGACCAATTTATACGGGGCATTACCGCTATATGACGAAAGTGTGGATATCAACCGCGACTATGCCGAACTAAATAATCCACGCTCGTCAGTAGCCGATGTGATGAAGTTTATCCGGGACAATCTTCAATTTGCGATTACAAATCTTCCGGTTTCTTATGATGCGGCGCATACCGGCCGGGTAACGAAAGGGGCTGCTTACGCCCTTCGTGGAAAGGTGGAACTTTATAATAAGAACTGGGGAGCGGCTATCTCTGATTTTGAAGAAATTGTACAGAACAAGAGCAACAATTATGGGTACTCTTTAGCGGATGATTATGCTTCCTTGTTCACGATGGAAGGGGATAATCAACCCGAAATGATTTTTGGTATCCAGAATATGGGCGGAACGGGTTTTGACTACGGTATGCCGATGGCCCTATATATGGGGACACGTTCAACATTTGGCAGCTGCTGGAACAACAGTATGCCGAGTACCCGTTTTGGAGACAGTTATGAGAATAAAGATGGCTCTCCGTTCAATTGGAACGATCACTTCCCGAATTACAACGAAAACAACGAGGTAAAAAAGCAAGCGATGGTTTCTACGCTAAGTAATGGGGAACTCAACCACGTCCCAGATACCACAAAGCTATTGGATATATACCGGAATAGAGACCCGCGTATGATGCAGACGCTGATTGTGCCTTATTCATTTTATTTGGGATGGAATGCCAATGCACCACGTCAAATGCAGCTTGTTCTGGCTACCGGCGCAAACGAAAACTTCGGGCAGATCCGTAACAATAGGGGTTGGATGACGTATTTGTGGCGTAAATTTGTGCCTGAGGGGAATATGAATGGCGCGCTGACCAATAGAGAGCACGTGCCTATTAATTTCCCGTTGATCCGTTATGCAGATGTGTTGCTGATGCTTGCCGAAGCGTATAATGAAGACAACAAACTGGCGCAGGCGATCACTGAATTGAATAAAGTACGGGAGCGTTCGGATATGCCGGGATTAAACAGCGGAAATCCTTATCTTGCGGTTGCTGATAAAGAACAAATGCGTAAACGTATCAGCCACGAACGTAAGGTAGAACTTGCCGGAGAAGGTCTTCGCTATTTCGATCTGAAACGTTGGGAACAATTGGCAGAAGTGTCTAACGCATTCATTGAAAAAAGTATTGTGGGAGATAATCTAGTGACCAGACAGTATCAAGCCAGACATAAAATATGGCCAATTCCGGGACAGGAGATAGAAATCAACCCGGCGTTAGAACAAAATAACGAATGGAAATGATAAAACACGGTATTATAATCTTATTGTTTAACATCTTTGGTCTGCATTTTACGCAGGCTAGAGATGTAGACCTATTGACCAAAAACTATACGATAGATGACGTGCAGCAATACCTTGCAACGGGTAACGGCTGGGTTGCCTATCCTGACTACAGCGATCGCACGGGATGGAAACAATTGACAGCGCCGTTCTACGATCAGCTGCTGAAAGAAGGGGATAAGTATCTGGATTACACGTGGCAGGTGGTGAAAGCAACGGATTATCTGGAATACGAGCGGTCTGGCTCGCGTGTCATTATGGAAAAACCGCTCAATGAGAATATCAAAGCACTCATGGGCTTAGTGATTGCCGAACTGGCAGAAGGTAAGGGCCGATACCTGGATCAGATTATCAATGGTTCGTGGTACGTGACCGAAATCAGTACATGGTCACTGTCAGCCCATCTACCGGCGTTTCAATCGTCCAAACGTACACTTCCACAACAAGGTACGCATGTGTTCGATTTGATGGCAGGTGATTTAGGCGCCCTGATGTCGTGGATATACTATTTCCTGCAACCGGAGTTCGATAAGGTAAACCCAGCTATTAGTGAACGCATTAAGTTGAATGTACAAGAGCGTGTCATCGAACCTTATCTATCACGCAACGATATGTGGTGGCAGGCACTGGATATCGACGAAGGGCAGCTCGTAAACAATTGGAATCCTTGGTGTAATTTTAATGTGTTGACCGCGCTTTTGTTAGTGGAAGACGATATCGGTAAGAAATTACAGGGTGTTTATAAGACAATGACATCGGTCGATCAGTTTATCAATTATGTGAAGGCTGATGGTGCTTGCGAAGAAGGTCCCTCTTATTGGGGACATGCAGCCGGTAAACTTTATGATTACCTCAAGTTGTTGTCGTATGCAACGAATAATAAGGTTTCCATTTTTGAGCACCCCATCGTAAAAAACATGGGAGAATATATTTCCCAGTCCTATATTGGCGGAGATCGTTGGGTAGTCAACTTCGCTGATGCTTCCGCCAAAGGCGGCGGAGATCCGTTATTGATTTTCCGATATGGCGAAGATGTGCACAGTACAGAGATGATGCAATTCGCGAAATACCTTACCGAACAAAGATCGTCTTTCAAAATGATTGAAGGGAGAGATGCTTTCCGTACGCTGGAAAACTTTTTGTGTTATCCGACCTTCCAAAAGCAGCAGGCGCAGCTCCCCCAAAATACCTATAAGTGGTATCCCGAGACCGAGTTTCTCTATCTCAAAGATAAAAACACCTTTTTCGCGGTGAAAGGAGGATATAATAATGAAAGCCATAATCACAACGATATCGGCAGTTTTATTTTATATAAAGAAGGGAAGCCGCTATTTATTGATGCCGGTGTAGGCACCTATACGAAAAAAACATTCAGTAGCGAGCGTTACGATATATGGACAATGCAGAGCGCTTATCATAACCTTCCACAGATTAATGGACACGATCAGCGTTTCGGCGCTTCTTATAAATCGAAAGATGTATCATTTGATTCGAAAAAGGGTGTTTTCAAATTGGATATCGCCGGAGCATACCCAGCCGAAGCACAGGTAAATAAATGGTTACGTTCCTATGAGTTGAAAAATGGTCGATTATTGATCCAAGACGATTTTAATCTACAACAGACGAATACCACCAATATCGTTCATTTTATGGTTGCGGAAAAACCTGTTATTTCAAAAGGAAGAATATCTTTAGGAAATGGGGAACATACATTGACATTTGATGTCAACGAATTCGAAGCTTCGATCGATGCTATAGAACAAGATGACCCGCGCTTGAGTAACGTGTGGGGAGATTATTTGTATCGTATCAATTTGAAAGCGAAACAGCCGAAGTTGAAGGCGAAATACACGTTTACCGTGCAATAGAATTTAATGGATAAACCTGATAGCTTCATCGTCTTTAAAAGAGGAATTATGCAGTTGAAAAAAAGAAATTTAATGAGCATGGGAATTCTTGCTTTATGGACAATATGCGGGCAGGCTCAACAGACCGACCCGCGTATTCCAAAAGGCAGGGAACTCGTGACGTATCAACTACCTAAACATGCCATGTACCGTCCGGATTGGATAGATTTCAATAAAAACGGAAAGAAAGATGTTTACGAAGATCCAAAAGCTACGATTGAGGATCGAGTGGAAGATTTGTTAAACCAAATGACGGTTGAAGAAAAAACAAACCAGATGGTGACATTATATGGTTATGGGCGTGTATTACAGGACGACCTACCTACGTCGGAGTGGAAAAACAAGTTGTGGAAAGACGGCATAGGTGCGATAGATGAACATCTGAACGGCTTTCAGCAGTGGGGTTTGCCTCCTTCCGACAATCCTTTTGTATGGCCCGCTTCCCGCCACGCTTGGGCGCTGAATGAAGTACAACGTTTTTTTATAGAGGAAACACGTTTAGGTATACCGGTTGATTTCACCAACGAGGGTATTCGTGGTGTCGAGAGTTTTAAAGCGACCAATTTTCCGACACAGCTTGGTATGGGACATACCTGGAATCGCGAATTGATAAGGAAAGTAGGCGAAATAACCGGACGTGAAGCGCGATTATTAGGTTATACGAACGTGTATGCGCCTATTTTGGATGTGGGACGTGACCAGCGTTGGGGACGATATGAAGAAGTATATGGTGAAAGCCCTTATCTTGTCGCGGAATTAGGCGTGGAGATGGCAAAAGGTTTGCAGCACAATTATCAGGTGGCAGCAACAGCAAAGCATTTTGTAGCTTATAGTAATAACAAAGGTGGACGTGAGGGGATGGCGCGCGTCGATCCACAGATGTCGCCCAGAGAGGTGGAAATGATTCATGTATACCCTTTTAAGCGTGTCATTCAAGAAGCTGGTTTGTTAGGCGTGATGAGCTCCTATAACGATTATGATGGTTTCCCAATCCAGGGTAGTCATTACTGGCTAACAGAGCGGTTACGCGGCGAAATGGGATTCAAGGGCTATGTGGTCTCTGACAGTGATGCGGTCGAATATCTGCATGGCAAACACGGTACGGCGAAGGATATGAAGGAATCCGTACGGCAATCGGTCGAAGCGGGGCTGAATGTCAGGTGTACCTTCCGCTCTCCGGACTCTTATGTTTTGCCGCTTCGAGAGCTTATCCAAGAGGGCGGATTGGAGATGGCAACTATTGACGACCGTGTACGTGATATTCTCCGGGTGAAATTTTTAATAGGACTTTTTGACAAGCCTTATCAGCAGGATTTAAAACAGGCAGATATCGAAGTTAATAGCGATGATAACCAAGCGGTGGCACTACAGGTAGCTCGGGAATCGCTCGTGTTGTTGAAGAACGACGATACGCTGTTACCGCTTTCGGCCGATAAAATAAAAACGATCAGCGTAACAGGGCCTAATGCGGATGACGCATCTTACGCACTGACCCATTATGGCCCGTTGGCAGTAGAGGTAACTTCTGTTTTAGAAGGTCTTAAACAGCGCTTGGGAGCAGATACAGAAATACGGTACACCAAAGGTTGTGAGATTGTTGATGCCAACTGGCCGGAGTCAGAGATTCTTCCTTTTCCGTTAACGGCGGATGAACAGGCTGAAATAAACCGGGCGGTGGAACAGGCAAAGCATAGTGATGTAGCGGTAGTCGTGCTTGGTGGGAACAGCCGAACGGCAGGGGAAAATAAATCGAGGTCAAGCCTGGAACTTCCCGGACGACAACAGCAATTACTGGAAGCGATATATGCGACGGGTACACCGGTGGTGCTTGTCTTGATCCATGGTCGTCCGAACTCGATCAATTGGGCGGCAAAGCATGTTCCGGCTATTCTGGAAGCTTGGTATCCCGGATCGCAAGGCGGAAAGGCGATTGCGGAAGTTCTCTTTGGCGATTATAATCCCGGAGGAAAGTTGACAGTAACGGTTCCAAAAACTGTGGGACAGATTCCGATGAATTTTCCCGCAAAACCGGCATCGCAGGTAGATGGTGGGGTAGGCATGGGGCCAGAAGGTAAAATGAGTCGTGTAAATGGCCCACTTTATACTTTTGGACATGGACTAAGCTATACCAAATTTGAGTATGCAGAGTTGACGATCTCGCCGAAAGTGATCTCGCCGAAACAAAATGTGCAGGTCACGGTAAGAGTCCGCAATGTAGGTGACCGAGATGGTGATGAAGTCGTACAGCTTTATACGAGAGATGTGGTAAGCTCTGTAACGACTTATGAGAAAAATCTCCGTGGCTTTGAACGTGTCCACCTCAAAAAAGGTGAAACAAAGGAGCTTTCTTTTACATTGACGCCAAGAGACCTACAATTATATAACATCGATCATAAATGGGTAGTAGAGCCAGGCGATTTTAAGGTCATGATCGGCTCCGGTTCAGAAGATATCCGCTTAGAGGACACTTTTGAAGTTGTACCCTATGAGGGAAGAGCAATTAGTAATAGACCATCACAAGCTTCGGAGGGGCAAAACCAGATAAATCCGGTGCTCGATAACAATATTTCGACGGTATGGGAGGGGCAGCGTGGCGATTATCTTACTTTTACGATGGAAGACAATGCCAAACCAAAGGAGATTTTTATCCATTGGAAAAGTGTGGCAGAACCCACCACCTTCGAGGTACAGGTGTCAAGTGGGGGTGGACAGTTTCTTACTGTATATAAAGGAGAGGCTCATCCGACCAACGATTTGGCGCGCTTTCCATTAAAGGGAGACTTAGCCAGTGATGTTCGGATTATGCTGACTGCGGGCAGGGCAGCTATTGCAGAGGTAGATATACCATCCTTAAAAAGATAATAATGTTAAAAAGGGAAATACCAATCCCGTAACGATAAAAAATACAAGATGAAAGGAATGAGAAAACAACAAAAAGGAAAATCCGCTTGGGTGCTGGGTATGATACTCGGCATGTCAGCAATTGCGTGTCAAGCACCTAAAGAAAATAAAAATGACTTCATAGACAACAGCTTTGCTGCTGCGGAAGAACAATATAAGTTGCTTAGCGCTGCTGGAGAACGTATCCAAGCTTTCCCCCGCACGTTGGATAAAGACGGGAATGTGATCGGTACAGATGAGTGGGACTGGACAGGTGGATTCTTTCCCGGTGCATTATGGTATATCTACGAACATACACAAAATGAGGAGATAAAGAAAGATGCCATCAAATGGACAGAAGCACTCGAGGCAGCTAAAGATCTCGACCAACACCACGATATCGGTTTTGTTATGTATTGTCCGTATGGCAATGCCATTCGCTTTTTAGGTGATGAACAGAAAGTAAAACAGTATAATGATGTCTTAATTCACTCGTCGGAGACAGCCTTAAAGCGTTATGATCCGAAAGTGGGGGTTATCAAATCATGGAATGAAAAGGCATCATGGGATGGCGAGACGTTGTGGAAATATCCGGTGATTATCGATAATATGATGAATTTGGAGATGTTGTGCTATGTATCAGACCTTACCGGAAATCCTAAATATAGGGAGGTGGCTGTCAGCCACGCTACCAAGACCATGGAAAACCATTTTCGGGATGATTATAGCACATATCATGTCGTGGATTATGATAGCGTAGGGAATGCCATTCATCAACAAACGAATCAAGGGTATGCGGATAATTCGACATGGTCAAGAGGGCAGGCATGGGCTATCTATGGGTTTACGTTGATGTATCGTGAAACAAAAGATCCGAGGTTTTTGGAGACAGCACAACGCGCAGCAGATTTTTACATCAATCATCCAAACCTTCCGGAAGATAAAATTCCCTACTGGGATTTTAATGCTAAACAGGAAGGTTATAAATCTGACGTCGATTTTTCTTCCCGGGAGCTAGATTACATTCCACGTGATGCTTCTGCAGCAGCGATTACAGCTTCAGCACTTCTTGAACTCGGTCAGTTCACCGATGGCGAACAAGGCAAAAAGTATATTGATTTTGCTAAACAGACGTTGGAAACATTGTCAGGACCAGCGTATTTTGCAGAGAAAGGAACCAATGGTGGTTTTTTATTGCAGCATTGTGTAGGTAGCTTACCACACAATTCGGAAATCGACGTACCGTTGATCTACGCGGACTACTATTATCTGGAGGGGTTGTACCGGTTGAAAAATATGTTGTAAGAAGAAGTCGACTGCAAAAAGAAAAACAGGACGTAGCAATAGGATATACATAATGGGAAAAGAAAAGTGTTTATTGTTTTTGGTCGTGATATGGAGTATGTTGGCTTCGGCACAGTCTAACCAACCTTTTGACATGATCATGCAGCGGGTTTTTGACGATGAGGTGGTAGAGGTGACCTCGTCTCGTGTGCCGAAAGTACAGCAGCTTGCAGCATCATTGGGAGTGGATGGTGCGTGGGAAGACATTCCATACGAACGTACAGATATCAGCAGCTGGCCGGCAGGGAAACATTTTGATCGTTTGAAACCTATTATTGCGGCCTATGTATACAACAAGAGCCCACTATACGGGGATGCTAAACTCAAATCAGCGATTGATAAGGCTTTGTCGTTCTGGGCAAACCATGATTTTAAGAGTAAAAACTGGTGGCACAACGAAATAGCGATGCCAAAAGCGATAGGCGTATCCTTGATCATGCTACATTTTGGCAAAGAACCTGTCGATGGAAACTTGAAAAGCGCATTGATCAAGAAAATGGAAAGAGGGGATGTTTATGCAAAAACGGGAGCCAATAAAAGTGATATTGCAATGCATTATTTCTATCGTGCTTTGCTGACGAGTGACGAAGAATTGCTGACGTCGTCGCTCGAACAATTATATTATCCAGTTCAGTTGGTAGATGGGGAAGAAGGACTACAGCACGACTATTCTTATCTGCAACATGGCCCACAGTTGTACATCGCAGGATATGGTGAAGAATTCTTGAAAGGGATTTCTAAAATTATGTTTTATGTGCGGAATACGACTTATGCCATGCCACCGGATAAGGTGGCGTTGTTTTCCGGTTTTTTAAAAAACACTTATTTGCCGATTCTGCGTTACGGTTATATCGATTTTAATGTACACGGACGAGGGGTTTCCAGACCGGGTATCCTGCAGAAAGACGATATGAAGGATGTGCTGGAAAGAATGATAGCTTTGGATGGAAAAAATAAAGCTATCTGGAATGGGGTATTGCAGGAAATCGATAAAGATTCGAAATATGATTTTAAGTTTTCACCTATCCATAAGCATTTTTGGAAAGCCGATTATACGATACATTTACGGGATAACTATCACTTCAATGTCCGTTTGGCCAGTGATCGGACAAACAAATCAGAAGCCGGAAATCAAGAAAATATCTATGGCAAAAACATGAGCGATGGCGTAACCAATATCCAAGTATATGGAGATGAATATTACGACATCATGCCGCTTTGGGAATGGGATAAGATTCCGGGAACAACAACCCGAGATTACCAAGAGGATCAAGTGTTGGTGGAACAATGGGGGAAGCCTGCTAAAAATCAATTTGCGGGTGGAGTTTCCGACGGGCATTACGGCGTATCGGCATTGAAAGTAGACTACGATAGTGTGGTTGCAAATAAAGCTTGGTTTTTCTTTGACGATCAAGTGGTTTGTCTGGGTGCAGGTATCACTTCCGAGACAAAGGAGCCCATCGTGACAACGCTCAACCAAACATGGCTGAAGGGCAATGTTATCATAAACGGAAGGGCACTTTCAACAAAAGACGAGGTTTTCGTTGAAGTGAATGCTGGCGACCGGTTTATGCATAATCGCATCGTATATCTTTTCCCCGAAGCGGGAAATGTAACCCTCAATGCAAAGGAGGAACGTGGAACATGGTCTAAAATTAACCGTTCCAGATCGGCCGATACGGTTAAGGGTGAAGTGTTTAAACTTTGGTTAAATCATGGAGTAAGGCCACAACAGGCTACATATGCTTATATCGTTTATCCCGGAACAAACAAGGTAAGTGAACAGGAATTGGGTACTATCCGTATTTTACAGAATACAGCAGCTATGCAAGCGGTATCGCATGCTATTTTGGGACGAACGCAGGTTGTTTTTTATGAGCCCGGAGTATTCGCAGGGGATGATTGGCGTATAGAAGTTGATAGGCCTTGCCTCTTACAGTTGACAACAGACGAAGATGGTGATGTGGAAGTTGCAGTGTCGGATCCACTCCAGCTTGCTGAAAATATACAGGTATCGCTGACTAACCAGTCATATGCAGTTTCGGAAAAGAAAACAATCGCGCTACCGCAAGGTGCAGAAAAGGGGGCAACCGTTAGCGTTAAAATAAAATGATGATCTTATAACCACCCCTTATCCACGGCGAGCGCGATCAACTCCACAACGTTCTTGCATTTTGTTTTTTGGATGATTTTTTTACGATGGGTAGCAACGGTTTGAGGACTGATACAGAGTATATCGGCGACTTCAATCGTTGTCTTCCCTTGGGCGATGAGTCGTACAACATCTACTTCTCTGGTACTTAGTGTAATATCCTCGTTGCTACTGTTGGTGGATATCGACGAAGGGAGTACCTTTTTACGGGCGTGCGCAATAGAAAGGTTGATGGTGAGTAGCAATTGTTCCTTGTGGAAAGGTTTGAGAAGATACGCATAGGGCATAACCAGCTCTGCTTTCTGTAAGGTCTGGAGATCAGAGTATGCTGTGAGAAAAACAACCGGAGTGCGTTCCGGAACAAATTGTTGTGCGAAGCTAATGCCGTCAATAGTATGCCGAAGATTAATATCGCTCAAAATTAGATCGAAAGACTGTTGTTCCAGGAGTTGAATAGCTTCCTCGGGGCTGGTGGCCATCTCGGCGCAATAACCGTTTGTCTCTAAATGAAGTTTGATACTTTTCGCGATGATGATTTCATCTTCCAATATCAATATGTTGGTTTCCATGATTTATGTTAATTTGTAGGTAGTTTTATAGTGAATATGGTACCGCGGTTGATTTCTATATCAATCGTGCCCTTTAGTTCCGCTATAAGTAAATGTATAAGGTTCATTCCCTGATGCCCGGCATCCCACATCTTGTCTTTATTAAATCCAACGCCATTATCTTGGTACTCCAATATCATATCGCTTCCACTAATATCAAAACGGATCGCTATCGTTTTATTCGTTTGTTGGTCTTCAAAAGCATGCTTAATGGAGTTGGTAATCATTTCATTAATGATAAGCCCTATGTAAGTCAATTTGTTTGATGGCAGTATGACTTGTGCAATGTCGGAGTGAAAGTCGATGTTTTGCCCGGAAAAAGTTATTAGATCTTGAGCAAGGTTGTCGATAAAGCTATTGACCGATACACCTTGTTCTATATCGCGGACATTGAGAAGATCGTGTATTTTAGATACCGTAAAAATACGTGATTGCAAGGTGACCAACCTATCCTGGATACGTTGGTCGCTGATTTCAAAACTTTGTATATCGATAAGGCTTGTTATCAGCTGCAGATTATTCTTGACACGATGGTTGAGTTCCTGCATCAAGAAAGAAATGTTTTCTTTTTGTTGTTGGGTCAACTCTAATGACTGATATAGTGCTTTGTTGGCTTCCGACAGTTCTTCGGTACGCTCATTGACCATGCGGAGCAATCGGCGGTTGATTAGCCGTTGTTGATAGGCTTTATATGAAAATCCACCAGCAATGAGTGCTAATACAAACAATGCCAATCCGACCCGAAAAGCCGTTGTAGCATACCAGGGTGAGCGAATAATGACCGTAATCTCGTCTATATCGCCCCATAGTAATTCGTTATTGCTTCCGCGTACTTTGAAAGTATATGTTCCGGGAGCGAGGTTGGTGTATGTGGTGGAGCGGTCGCGTGTTACAGGACGCCATTCTTTGTCAAACCCTTCCAACATGAATTGGTATCTGTTCTTTTTGCTCCATAAATAATTCAAGTTCACAAAATCAAAGGTGATAACATTCTGATCGTGCGAAAATACGAGCGTGTCGGTGTAGAGGATATTATCCGCAATGGGTCTTCCAAAGAGGAGTACATTTTCGATGTGGGTTTTACCCGTGTGCGTGTTGATGGGAATACTGTCAGGATGGAAGATGTTAAATCCGTTCATTCCGCCAAAATAGAGATAGCCTAAGCTGTCTTGATAAGCAGCCTTTCCGTTAAATTCATTGTTTTGCAAACCATCATCTTGGGTGTAGTTTTTAAATGTTTCAGTGCGCTGATTCAGCATGGAGATACCGTAGTTGGTCGATACCCAGATATTGTTTCTATTATCTACCTGCACCCCATATATAAAATCGTTTGGTAACCCAGTCTGTTTTGTATAATGAGTGATTTTTCCTGTTACTGGATTGAGCTTGTTTAGACCCTTCGCGGTACCGACCCAGAGATGCTGTTGATCCTCCGTGATGGCAAACACGCGTTCGTTGGATAAAGAGTCGTAATAAATAATCTCTTTATTCCGTTGGATCTGATAGAGACCATTCTCGCTCCCTATCCATATATTGCCTTTGCGGTCGACATAACCGGTTCTGGATCCTAAAATAGGGTTGCCTAAAAGATGTACGGGGTTAGTCTCTAGATTGTTGATGTTAAGCGCATAAATGCCGCTGGCCAACGTATGTACCCATATCGTATCGGGAGAAATAGGGGTTATCTGAATGACATCCCGATCCACAACGGGTAGAGGGATACGATCGAATTTGTCAGCTTTTTGGTTATAGCGCAAAAGTCCTTGATCATAGCCACCAACCCAAAGGGTACCTTTGTCGTCCCTGGCCAGTGTGTACCCTACAAAATCTGTTCGGTGAAGTTTGTAATCATTCGACTTTAATCGATGCTGTACAAATCCAAATTCCGTCGCCATCCATAAATCATTTGCTGTTCGCAAAAAATTGAAAATGCTGATGAAATCCTTTTTAGGTGCGTTGCTTGCTTGGATACGATGCGGTTTGAATTTGGTTTGATAGGGATGATAATAAAATATTCCCCGTGTTTCCGTGCCTAGCCATCTCCCTCCCTGTGCATCTTTTTGATAGGCTAATACAACAGCCTCCAACTCATTTCCATTATGGTCTAAGAAAGTTAAATTTCGCCATTTCCCATCTTCGGTCAGGAGAAAATTTGTACTGGCACCACTCATTAATAGCTGCCCGTTGTCCCAAGGATATATGCCACGAATAACATGTTTACTTCTCTGTGTTAGTTCTTTTGTGTCCTGTGTCAACACATATAAGCCCCGATCGGTTCCAATAAGCAAATCGTCATTCGGTTGTTTATACAGTACGTTTACCTGAGCTCCTTGTAGTGTCTTTAGGAAGTCGACTGCATATAAAGATTTTGATTTTATGTCTAAGATATACAAGCCACTGGCGTTTGTACCGATCAAGTACTTTTGCTCATCAAGCGTTTGTATGCAAGTAACAAAATCATGTTCCAATAGCTGTGGAATCTGTAGAACTTCATATTTCAATTCATGGCGATCGAAGAGTAAACAATGTCCGGCAGTTCCTACAATTAGCAAGCTATCAGACGCAGCATGTAGTGCCAGGCTTTGCTTTAAGGATGGTGTTTTTTCAAAATCTAACTGTTCTGAAAAGTGAATAAACCTATCTTCTGCCAATAAGTATGCACAGAGGGCGTTTGTATGGGTGGTCATCCATAGGGTGTCGTTCTCATAATGCATCGCTCGGATAAGATCGTTCGGGAAATTGTTGGTTTCTCCGTCGGCTAGCCAAACTTTCATTTGATAACCGTTGAATCGGTTCAAGCCGTTTTGTGTGCCGACCCATAGGTAGCCTTTTTTATCAAATTGTAGCGATGTTGCGCCTAACTGGGAGAGTCCTTGTTCCTGTGCTATTTGCAGAATAGTCAGTGTATCGCTAGGTAATAGCTGTGCATTTCCCCGCAGCCATGCTGTTATCACGATAAGATACAGGAGGAATATTCTTCTCATTGTTGCGAAAGGCTAATAATTCTTTCTGGTACTAGCCAAAGTTAGGGAAACCATTTCTTGTTGCCAATACCTGTTAGTGGGTATTTTTTTGCATATAACAATTAAATTTTCTAAGTTTAACGAAATCTAACAGTTTTTATGGAGCAAGAATTAGAAGAAAAATATAAGATTGGAACACCCGCGGCTTGGGCAAGTCCATTGTCTGAAGAAGAATTGTTATCCAAAATTGTGGAAAGCGACTTTTCCCAACAGCAATATGATGAAGGAAAAGATTACTGCTATTTCCTTCGCAAAATCCAATATACAGACGACACGCAAAATGCAGAATACAATTGCATGGCCTATAGTGTGCAACAACCCGGAACATTGGAGTTTGCCGCTGTTAACGAGTTTGTATTATATCCGTCAGAGCAAATGATATTTCATCGTATTGCGATACTTCGTGATGGCGTATTGATTGATAAGCTTCCGGATACGAAATTCAAAGTATTGGACAATGAAGGGCAGAGTTTAGATGGCGTAATTAACAGCTCTAAGAAAGTAAATATCAGTATTAAAGATGTACGTCTCTACGACATTATCCTCGTGGAGGATACCCGTGTGCTGACCTATACAGACAAGGATTTTTTGCGTAAAGAGTTGACGAAGTATGTATGGTCAAGTCCGGACGTCTATTGGGCGTATGGAAGTTATGCATTTGACCTTATAAATAAACGCTCCAAACCGGTTGCCTATAAAAAGCAATTTTTCCGTGACGAGCAGGGAGCATTGTTGCCTGTAGAAGAGGGATTGATAGCCCCTGGAGACACGTTTTCATTACGTCATGAAAACTACCTCAACCCCGTGGATGTCAATCGTGAACTTTTCCCTTTTATTGATTTTGCAACACAATATACATACGAAGAATTGCTCGATTTGGTGATTCCTTATTATGAAGCCGCATTGAAGGCCAAGCCTCTTTCGGAATATGCACCTGATTTGGTAGCTAAACTAGATGCTCTTGGCGAGGATATCGAAGCGAAGATTCAATTGGCCATCGAATTTGTACAGAACCATGTCAGATATATTTATAATGAAGAGGAAATGCACGGACATAAGCCGCAAGACCCCTGGGTAACATATGAATTTAAACAAGGGGATTGTAAAGCGAAAACCGTGCTGCTCAAATGTGTGCTTGATTACTTAGGTGTCGATTCATCCATTACCTTGGTGAATTACAACGCAGACTATTATTTGAAATACTATTTACCGTCATTGTTCAACTTTAACCATGTCATCGTAAAAGTACATCATAATGGGAACGATTATTTCGTGGATGCTACCTACCGCGACGAATATGGTACGCTGGAGAATCGTACGTTTATCAGCTTTCTAAACTATATGGAAATCAAGCCAAATGGTACTTTGCAGCAGCGCGAGCCATATAAGAGCCTGGATTTTGCCATTTTTGATGAAATCACGCTGGATGTGCAAGACGAAGTGGGAACCATCACCATAAAAACGACCTATCGCTACGGCCGCGCAAACGGTATGCGGCGCTATGTGAAGACGACCAATAAGAAAGCGGTGATAGACAATACCAATAATTTCGTTTTCAGTTGTATGGATTTTGTAGAAAGTGAAAATGGGAACGACAAACGTGAGGTGTTCAAAGATGCTTCGCTGACCGTGGTAAACGACGATAAAGTGAATAATATCTTTGTAACGTTATATACAGCAACTATTGACAAACCATATTACGTAGGGAATGATGGTCGAAAATACTTGAAATTCTACGACGGCAACATCTTGAAAAACCACTTAAAAGACTACATGTTGAAAGATGTGAGTTTCTGGCATTCGTATGATAGTGAACGATATTCGATTACTATTCGCTCGGATAAACCGATAGATACGCAGGATCAGTATACGAATAGACAAATGGATGTGGACTATGAGCTGTTCAAATATAGTTTAAAGAAAAAAGTGGACAAGCATGGTGCTACTGCAACGATTGAATATATCCCACTTTCTAATGTGGAAGTGCCGGTGGAAGATATTCCGGGCCTGCGTGACAAATATGCTGCAATAGGTAAGGAAAGTGCTTTCGGGCTAGGGGTGGCAATTGCTAAACCAGGTTTTTTTGACTCTATTAAAGCATTGTTCGGAGGTAAGTAGAGGCACAGTGCCCCTACTTACCTTCCAAAATCATCTTCTACCCGAACAATATCACCTTCATCAGATGGGTTGTTGGCATCGGTATGTTGCCATATTTCGGCGACTACACCGTAAGTTTTCAATCCGATTAAGCGATGACGTTCTCCTTGGGAAAGTCGGATAACATCACCCTCTTTTAATTTTCTTAGTTCATTTTGCTGATCCGTGGAACTGGTAATGACACCAACTTCACCCTGCGTAACACGCCAGATTTCTGCGCGACGATGATGGTATTGCCAAGATAAACGCTTTTCGGGAGCTACCACTAAAATTTTAGGACTTAATTTGCCCGCTATTTTAAGGTTTTGCACATCTAAACCATCAAAATAGGTGTTTGCAAATTGTTGCGCCTGTTCCTCGGCGATGACAAAGAAACCTCCCCACGGACGGGTTTGATCGATGTGATCAATAGTAAATCCCTGTCCTTTTAAATTTTCTTCAATCTGGCTAAATAAATCGCCTTTATTAATATATTCTTCGGTCATGTTTTTTGTTTGTTAGCAATTGTAAACAATAATACGTTCATCTGTTATGCGAAAGTTCCCCGTTCGCTTGTTTATTCGGTGAAGTTATGAGTTTTCTTGAAATTACGCAATACATGTTCCTAACCTCCTTAACTTTTATTACATTTGAGGTTCAGTAACATGCTTAACAATCCCAAAAAATAAAATCGATGGAAGAATTAAAATTTGATAAACAAAACGAAGCCTTTTTGCAGGCTGTTTCTTTTGTAAATCAAACAAACCAGCATTTGTTCCTAACAGGTAAAGCAGGTACTGGAAAAACTACGTTCTTAAAATACATCCGGGAGAATTCACATAAAAAGATGGCAATTACCGCTCCTACGGGAGTAGCAGCTATGAATGCTGGAGGAACCACACTTCATGCACTCTTCTGGTTGCCGTTCGGAACATTTATCGAAGACTATCCATTGCAGTGGAATGAACAGGATAGTCATATATACAATAAGAGCCGGCTGTTTTCTACCATTAAACTGACCAAACAGCGAAGAGCTATTTTACAGGAACTGGAACTGTTGGTCATTGATGAAGTTTCGATGGTGCGTGCCGACACGCTGGATGCTATTGATGTTATCCTGAAATCGGTACGTCGTGATATGCGACCATTTGGTGGCGTGCAGATGCTCTTTATAGGTGACCTTTATCAGTTGCCTCCCGTTGTCCGGGAACACGAATGGCAAGTGTTGCGTGATCACTATAGCAGTCCTTTCTTTTTTGATGCCAAAGTTTTGCGGGAGCATCCGCCGGTTATATTGGAGCTTAGCAAAATCTATCGGCAAAATGACAGCTATTTTATTGCGTTACTAAACAATATCCGGAACAATAAATGTTCAGCGGATGATCTGGAAAAGTTGAACGTGCATTATCAAGACGATTTTTCTCCTGCCGAAGGAGAGCAATATATTACCTTGACCTCGCACAACAAATTGGCGGACGCTATCAATCAGGAACAACTGACAAGACTGAAGGGAACGATGCATAATGTACGGGCTGTCGTGAAAGACGAATTTCAACAGGCTTCCTTTCCTGCGGATGAGATGCTTCCTTTAAAATTAGGCGCACAGGTCATGTTTATTAAAAATGATAGTGGGGAAGACAGGAAGTTTTTTAATGGAAAAATAGGAACGGTTAAGGAACTCAATCTGGATCGCCATCAGGTTGTTGTGGGATTTAATGACGGTTCGGATGATGTCGTGGTACGTCGTGAAACCTGGGAGAATATCCGATATAAATATAATAAAGGTGAAGATAAGATAGAGGAAGAAGTGATGGGGACATTTTCCCAATTCCCCTTACGGTTGGCATGGGCCATTACCATCCATAAAAGTCAAGGACTTACTTTTGATAAGGCTGTCATTGACGCAGGGACTTCGTTTGCCGCAGGACAGGTGTATGTTGCATTGAGTAGGCTAACAGGATTGGAGGGATTGGTGTTGAAATCTAAAATTCCGATGCATTCCATCCGAACAGATGCCCAAGTGGTCGATTTTATGCAACGGATGATGCCTAACGCCGAGGTCGCAAAAATATTGGAATCATGTCAACGTAACTATTTAGGACAGATTGTACTGCAAAGTTTTCGATGGGGAACCTTGGTTGAAAGTGTTGACGAGTTGAAAGAATCGTTAACAAACCGAAATATTGACGGTAAGGATGCCGCTTTAGCCTATCTGGCAGAAATTTCCACTGTATTAAAGGAACAAGAAAAGGTGGCAAATAAGTTCGTGACCTTATTGTATACGATGCTGCGGGATAAGGAAGCATTAGATTATAGTAAAATCTGCGAGCGGACAAAAGCTGCGGTAGCTTGGTTCTTGCCTCGGCTTGACGAAGAGATATTGCTAACGATGCAGGAGCATATCGAAGCTTGGAAAATTAAGAAGCGCACTAAAAAATATGTACAGGAACTGCGGTCAATACTGTTGGATTTTAGGCGTAAGAAGGAGCAGTTGGCGCATTGCTTGACGATTGCGGATATATTGACGAACGAAGGTGATTTGTCTCATCAAGTACAAACACTTAGCCAGTACGAAAAAACAAAGGATAGCGAAATTAAGGAAGCGGAGGAAGAAGGAGTCGAGAAAGATACCAAAACTATTTCGTTAGATTTGTTCCTCGATGGATTAAGTGTTGATGACATCGCGCAGAAACGTGGTATGGTCGCAGGAACAATATACGGTCACCTTATTCATTTTGTAGGAAATGAAGTGGAAGCTGAAGATTTAATAGAAAGCACTAAACTGGAAGTTTTATTGGATGTATTGCGTAAAAATGATGGGAAGTCTTCTTCGGAGATTAAGATGATACTCGGTGAAGATTATTCCTACCCGGATATAAAGTTGGGGCAAAAGGTGCTGGAAGTGGAGAGTGGGAAGTTGACAGGAGTCAATAGTCAATGACGAGTCAGGGATTATGAGTCACGAATAACGAACGGTTGAAAATGGAAAAATCAAATCGCAGAAAAATGGCTACATGGATTGGTGTGCCATTCCAAATGTTGGCGACTATCTTTGCAGGTTATTGGCTTGGAAGCTGGCTCGACGAAAAGTATGCGGTAGAAAAAAACTGGTGGACAATAGGGTTGACCTTATTCGCTGTTTTGATTTCCTTATATCAGCTGATCGTGCAGGTGCAACGTATGGGAAAGAACGGAAAATAAATTAATAACACATTGGAAATATTAAAAGCCACAGGGCAGTTTGCCTGGAAGCTACTATTGGGAAGTATATTTATTTTTGGAGGAGCATACTTCATACAACAGTCTGTAAACACGCTCTTTTTAGATAGTACTTTTGTGCCACTCTGTATATTGTTGTATTTGGTTACGGTATTTGCTTATGCCATATCGTATCTTGGAATACATAGTAATCCGGAACTTGGTGTGTATGCGATTCTTGGTGGCGTCATGATAAAAATGCTGGTATCGCTCGGTATTTTTATCGTTTTTCTGTACGGTTTTAAAGCCGAAAATAAGGTGCTATTAGGACTGAATTTTTTTTGCATATATTTATTAATGTCATGCTTTGAAGTTATCATTTTGTTACGTAACTTGCGGCGCAAAATAAAATAGCTAAAAATATTGTATAGATGGAAATAAGCCACTTTTTAACTTCAGCCAGAATCAGAACTTTGATGATTTTGTGCGTTTTTCTAGCTTC